>Ga0208303_1000319_pt1 | contig 19774 bp, 6 predicted proteins | sample CB_VirMetaG_2_FD_184537 | JGI IMG/M metagenome (GOLD analysis project Ga0208303, IMG submission 184537) | Freshwater to marine saline gradient viral communities from Chesapeake Bay - CB_1504_2 Viral MetaG (SPAdes) (version 4) | ecosystem: Environmental > Aquatic > Marine > Coastal | place: USA... | reverse complement strand
AATTTAATAAAATAGGTAGTCAAGTACAAAGAGAAATATTTGAGGCTTACTTTGAAGACTTAAATCAACAACTACGTATACCTCAGTCTGATGTAGAATATTCAGATAGAGTTGCTATTACAGATGAAAAAATTGCAGAATTTAAAACTGAAAATGACCAAACAGTAGCTGAAAAAACTATTGGTGGTACAAATCCTTTTACAACTCCTTCTGAGTTATATAGATTAGGTTCAATCACTTATGAACCAAACACTGCAACATATAAAGAAATGCAGAGAGTAGGTAGAGCAGAAATATACAATATTAGAAAAGCTCCTTTAACTGCACCTACAAAAAATTACCCAATATATTTATACGAAGACAATAAAGCTTTAGTTTATCCTAATACAGGTCTTGATGCTATAGTTGATCCAGCTCATATCAAAATGCAATATGTAAAGAAACCAACTGATGTTAGATGGGGTTATTTTACAGGTAATTTAGGACAATTAGTTCATGATACAACTGTATATGGACCAAACTTGTTAAATACAGGTGTTGGAACTATAACATCTAGTATAACAACTAATCAAACAGATTTTACAAACGGAACTTACACAGGTAAACCAGGCACAACAGCTGGCTACACTACTAGTGGTTCTGGATCTGGATTAGACATAACTATAACTATAGCTGGGCAAACAGCTACTGTAGTTAGTATAAACACTGCTGGAACAGGCTTTGCTGTAGGAGATACTATAACCGTTAGTGGTGATTCTGTCTTAGGTAGTGCAACTAGCGCCGACTTAGTAATAACATTAACTGCTGCAAACTTTAATTCAGGTAGTACTTTTGGTACAACTAACTTTGAATTACATAATTCTGAAAGAACTGAACTAGTTTTAAAAATGCTACTATATCAAGGTGTAGTAATAAGAGATCCACAAATTGTACAAGTTGCAGCATCGAGAGTACAACAAGAAGAAGTAAACGAAAAATCATAATAAATGGGACTTATAACAGAAACTAACGCTCAATATTACTCTGGACAACAGGTATTTACTCAACCAGCAGTAGTAAATCAAGTATTTGACTGGACTGGAGACACTGATTTAATTGTAGCTTTAGCTGGAGTTTCTAATACTAACTTTAAAGTTTTAGTTAATAATGCTCCAATAACATATGTTACTTCTACTCCAACCACCGATGAATATACATTATCTGCAGCTAATCAAATAACAATAGGTGGTACTCAAGTTACTGGAGATGTTATAGAAATAAAATTATTACAATTTGCTATAGATAATAACTATGGTAGTTATGAGTACATAAAGCTAGACGATATTATAAATAACTTTATTGTAGCTTACATAGGAGCTGGTAAATTAATACCATCTGCTAAAAGAACTGATATAATGTTTCACGCTAAAAGAGGTTTACAAGAATTTAGCTACGATACATTAAAAAGTATTAAATCACAAGAGTTAACCATACCACCAAGCTTATCTATAGTTATACCACAAGACTATGTTAACTACGTTAAGTGTTCTTGGATAGACGATGCTGGAGCTAAACATATTATATATCCAACTAGAGTAACTTCTAATCCAACAGAATTGCCTATACAGGACGATGACGGTATACCAACTCAAGATTCTCAAGGTGAAAACACTTTAGCAGGGCAATCAGAAACTGAAACTAGATGGGCTGATCAAGGAAGTGAAAACGACTTAAGACCAGATGATTACAGGTATCCTTTTAACGAAGGTTTAATAGGTCAAAGATATGGTCTACAACCTGAAGAAGCTCAAGTAAACGGTAAGTTTACCATAAACGAAAGAACAGGTACATTTTCTTTCTCAAGTGATTTAGCAGGTAAATTAATTATACTAGAATATATATCTGATGGTTTAGCTGTTGACTTAGACATGAAACTACCTAAAATGGCAGAACAAGCAATGTATATGCACATAGCTTATTCTATATTATCAGGTAGAGCAGGTATTCCAGAATATGTAGTAAATAGATTCAAGAGAGACCGTTCTAGCGCTCTTAGAAACGCTAAAATACGTTTAAGCAATATAAAGATTGAAGAGATCTCTCAAGTGTTTAGAAACAAATCTAAATGGATTAAACATTAAGTATGCCAGAAATTAAAAATACTTTTTTAAAGTCTAAGATGAATAAAACCTTAGACTCTAGACTTATACCTAATGGCGAGTATAGAGATGCTCAAAATGTAAGTATTAGTAGATCCGAAGGTGCAGATGTAGGTGCTTTAGAAAACATATTAGGCAATAGAAAATTAACAAGTTTAAAAAAAGACTTAGGCTTACTAGAAGATTCTAAAAACCTTTTTAGGTATGACGAAGTTGAAGGACTTGTTATACTAAATGGCTTAGAAATTATTGGTTATTTTATGGATGTGTCTAATGATAGAATATTTTTATTCTTAACAGATTATGCAGATTCATCTAATGACAGGTTAAGTAATTTTGCACCTGGAGATATTAGCACTGGTTCTCCTACTACAGAGTTTGTAGCTAAAGGTGCTGCTTGTTACATAGTGCAATATAATGTTTCAAATAACGTATATAGAGTACTTCTTGGAGGTAACTTTCTTAACTTTTCTAAAACCCATCCAATAATAAATGTTAACATGATAGAAAACATGTTATTTTGGACGGATAATAGAAACCAACCGAGAAAAATAAATGTGGATTTTGCTAACAACGATTCTTACGAGTTATCAGAAAACTTAAATCCTTATTACTACAACGAAGATCACATATCAGTTGCTAAGTTTGCCCCATTTGAAGCTCCTAGTTTTTTAGACACATCAAACGAGTCTGGCTTATTAAATGTTTCCACAGAATTTTTAGCTAGTCATATAATAAACACTTTGTCCGTGCCAACATCTAGTGGTCAAGACCCGGCTTTCTTCAATTTAAATGGAGCGCCATATACTAATTCTGGAAATAATCCAGATTTAAAAAATGGAGATCAAATAGTTTTTCCAGTTCAAGAAAACTTGTCAACCCCTATAAACTCAGAGTTAAAATTTACAATAGATTATGTAGGAACAGCCCCAAACACTAGCAGTGTTAGAGTAGAAGAAGTTCCAAACCAAGCAATAGTGGCTAATGCTGTATTTGAAATACGTAGAAAAAACCCTATATATGATAACGCTTATAAAGGTGATGAGAATTTATTAAAAGATAAATTTGCTAGATTTAGCTATAGATTCAAATATGACGATGGTGAGTACTCTTTAATGGCACCATTTACTCAAGCTGCTTTTATCCCAGATCAATTTGGTTATTTTACAAATGGTGATGAAGAAATAACACTTCAGTCTGGCAACGTTAAGTTTATGGAAAACGCTGTAACTAAAGTCAAGCTTAATATAAAGTTACCAGAAAACGCAAGCACAATTGGGTCTAAGTTAAAAATAAAAGAAATCCAAATACTAGCTAAAAACTCTGATGAACAAGCGGTGAGAGTAGTTGAAGATGTCCCAACTTCCAGGCTGTCAGGCTCTTCAGTAAACTATATATATGAATACTTGTCTTCAAAACCTATCAAAGTATTACCAGAGGCTGATTTAATTAGAGTTTCAGATAAAATACCTATAAGAGCATTAACTCAAGAAGTTTCAGGTAATAGACTAATATATGGTAATTTTATAGATAAGCACGCTACTCCTGACTACTTAGAGTATGATTTAAAATATAAGCAAAAAACTAACGACAATTTCACTATAGAGTTTCCAAATCATACCGTAAAACAAAATAGAAGTTACCAAGTGGGAGTTGTTTTATATGATAGATATGGAAGAGCTTCTAATGTTATATTATCAGATCCTGAAACTATTAGCGCTAATTTTTCTAATTCTACTATATATGCTAGATATAGTAATTTTGGCTTAAACTCTGTAGATTATTGGGGTGATTATTTAGAATTTTCATTAAGAAATCCAATACCAGAATCAGGCAAGCAAGGTTATCCAGGCTTATACTCTGAAACAAATCCTTTAGGTTATTATAGCTATAGAATAGTTATTAAGCAGCAAGAACAAGAATATTACAATGTGTATACTCCAGGCGCTTTAGCTGGTGAGTTGATATGGGATACTAAAGTAGCAAATTATGATAACTTAAGCGTAGGATATGTTTGTACTACTATAAATGATTATTTACCAACTTTTCATAGCAATAATAGAATAACTTTGTTAAACTTGTTTGGAGACAATATAAATAAAATACCTAGAGAACTTCAAGAAGTAAATGGAAATGACACTACTTTTGATAGTAGAGTGTTGTTGTATAACAGAGTTAACCCTATATATTCTAGCGTTAGTGGATCTTACAATACTCAATCAGAAGTAAGCAAGCAAGGTGAAAAAGTAATTTCTATTGAGCCTTTTAAAGAATTAGGAAACTGGACGACTACAAAAGGTGTTCTTTTCCCTTATAGTGAGCCAGGTAAAAAACACGAGATTCCTCAACCTTTTTACCCTTATTTTGTTACAGAATTAAACGGAGGTGGCGCAGAGGATTTTGAATATAGTTTTCATGATTTGTTTTTTAATGTTTCTGCAAACCCCTTTATAGCTAAAATAGAAACTGACTTTAAAATAGGCGCTACTCCAGAGTATACAAATAGCGTTATTAGCCTTCCTAATGATTACGGTGTTAATGTTGCTAAAGGAAAAATAGAAAGAGCTTGGCAAGATTTAGGTGTTTTTGAAACTGAACCAACTAAATCTGTTTTAGATATTTATTACGAAACTTCTTCATCAGGTTTAATAAGTGATTTAAATGTAGAAGTTGGCACAGATGGTCCTTTTAGCTTAAGAGATGCTTCTGGCAATGACAGTGCAACAGGTTCTTTACAGTTTATTCTATCAGAAAATGACGATATTAACTCACCTGCTACATTGTATTTTGAAGCTTTTGACTCTTCTGGCTCTTCGTGTGCTGATAATGGTAATACAATGTCTATAGTTAGTGTTGTTGATGGGTCTACTCCTGTAAATGACAGAACTTCTGATTTTTCTATTGAACAACACCCTACTAACCTGAGATTATTTAGAATAGAAAGTAATGCTTTATTTATGTTTGGTGAAAATGCTAATACACTAGAGAGCTATACTTTCGTTATAAGGGTCACTGCTAATACTATAACTAACGATATAACTTTAAACAATTGTAGATTAGTCAATGATCCACCTGTTGTATCAGATATATTTTTACACGGGTCTAACATTGCTTATAATTTAACAACTTCACCGATACTACCTGTGCCGCTTTATAGTGGTCCAATATCTACAGCTAATCTTCAGAATATTGAAATACTTAGATTTACTACTAAAAACGGAAGTTTAGATACAAGTAGAGATACTGATCAACTCTTGGTTGAAGTTGTAGATTTAAATAATTTGCCGCATCCATACTTAATACTGGACAATGTAAGAGCGGGTGGAGTTACGCTACCAAGTAACCAGTTTGTTATACATCCAAACACAAGTGCTGTTAATCAAATATTAACCCAAGTAGGACAGCAGCTTACTACATATTTTAGAGTTAAAGTGTACGATAGCAATAAAACAAGTGTTCCGGCTGGTCTAACAGACTTTAATAGAACTATAACTTTCGAAAAATAGTAATATAATTATAAAATAAGTGATAATATAATATGGCCATTGCAATAAAATATTTTAACTCTTTTGTTTTAAAGAAGAACGTTAATGATGTTACTTCAGGTAATGCAGCTTATCAACCTGTTTTTTCTGGCTTACCTAACAACCCTAGTGGTTACCCTACTTTTGGAGCAAACGCTAGTGATGACACTGTTGATGTAATAGGTATTGGTGGTAGAAATTGGATAATAGAAGAAGCTAGAATAAGAGGAGGTTATAATAATACTTCAACTAGTTATGGACCAAGAGCTTATTTAGTAGAGACTTCTAACGAGCAATCAGTTAGAACAAACGCTTTGATATATTCAGGTGTTTACAACTCAAGAACTGATTTAAACGAAACAAATGTGTTTTCAGTTGGAGAAGAAATAACAAAAGCTGTAGATCCTAATTATGGATCTATACAAAAGCTTCATGCGTTGGATAGTAATTTAGCTATATTTCAAGAAAACAAAGTAAGTAATGCTTTAATAGATAAAGATGCTATTTACTCTGCTGAGGGAGCAGGATCTGTAACATCGACTAATTTGGTTATAGGCCAAATAACACCTTACGTAGGAGAATATGGAATAAGCACAAATCCTGAAAGCTTTGCTTATTATGGATATAGAAGATATTTTATAGATAAATACAGAAATGCTGTAATGAGATTGTCAAGAGATGGTTTAACTGAAATATCTCAATATGGTATGTCTACTTTTTTTAGAGAAGAATTTGCTAAAACAAGTAGTAATTTTAAAGAATTTACATTTACAGCTATTATATCAACATCGGGAACTCAAGGTGGTGTAGGTTACATAACATTAAATCCTTCTAACGTTTTGACTAACTTAGAAAAAGGTATGTTAGTTTCTATACCTCAGACATCTGGTTCACCAATAACAGCTACAGTGGTAGGTGTAGTTAGTGCAAATATAGTGTATTTAAGTAATGATCCTGGAACTCCAGACATTGGGCAAAACGCTACTTTTACTAAATTTATAAAAGATAGATTATTAGGTGGTTGGGATATTCATAATAAAAACTATGTAGTATCTATACAAGACAAAAGTGAAGATACTGTGACACCTGACACTTATAGCACTTTATCGTTTGAGGACGATATAAATGGTTGGACTAGCTTTTTTACTTATGAACCTAACTTTGTTGGTAGTTTAAAAAGTAAATACTATAGTTTTTATGATGCTGAAATATACGAGCATTATGACCAAACACCTGGGCATGTTAGAAGTACTTTTTATGGTGTTACATCTAACTCCAGCGTAGAGTTTATATTCAACGCTAGTCCAAGTATAATAAAGAATTTTAAAACTGTTAACTATGAAGGTAGTAACGGGTGGCAAGTTGAATCATTTTTATCAGATGCAGAAGGGTTTGATTTACAGTCAAACGCTCAGCAACAGTACAACGACTCTGCTAAATTGGTAAGAAGCTATGAAGAAGGTTTGTATACAGAAAGTGGAGTACCTTATAGAGCAGGTTTTAACAGAAAAGAAAATAAATACTTTGCTAACTTAATAAATAATAGTGTGGCTAGACCAGGAGAAGTCTTCTTTGGTGATGCTACAACAGGTATTAAAGGTTATTTAGCAACAGTAAAAGTATCGACAGACGCAACTACAGATCCAGGTGGAGCCAAAGAGTTGTTTGCTGTCTCAACAGAATTTGTAGTATCATCAAGATAAAATTATAATTATGAGTGGTTTTTTAGATAATTTTGAAGAAGGAACAGGTATAAAACTAGCAGTACAAGGAGCTCAAGTAGCATGGGCTACTGGCCAAGCAATACATTCCAACATTAAGTATAAAGAAAAAATGAGGGATATAGAAAACTTTCAAAGACAAGAAATAATAAATCCATTTCAAAATTTATCTAATCCTTATGCAAACCTGCAAGTGGCTACTAAAGCTGCAGAGATGCAGGCGGAGCAATCAGATATAGCACTAGCAAACACCTTGGATAATTTAAGGGAAACTGGAGCTGGTGGAGCAACTGCCTTAGCTCAAGCTGCTTTAAGATCTAAACAAGGAGTTTCAGCTAGCATACAACAACAAGAAACTCAAAATCAAAAACTACAAGCTCAAGGTCAATTACAAGTTGATATAGCTAAGGGAAAAGGAGAGTCTTGGAGAACAGGTATGCAAGAGAGGAGAGATATTCAAGAGCTAGATAGAATGCAAGGTCAAGCTGATTTACTTAAAGCTCAACAACTATACTCTACACAAGCTGCTGTAGCTGGCTTAGGTGCTATGGGAGAAACATTAGGTAGTGGGATGCTTCCGCCTCAAATACCAGGAAGTTCTTTAAACCAAGGTGGTCCTTCTGCTGCTGATACAAATACTAGTGATATGGGCCCTGTAAATTTTGACTATAATAGTCTTAATCCTTATGGTGGTTACACTGCTGCTCAATTTAAAAATCCTAATGCTACTGGTGCGTGGGCTCAAAACTTAACAGGAATGGTTGACGAAAGAAAATCTTTAGATACAAGCGATCCTAATTACCAAGTAAATCTTGATAATATAAATAGGCTTATAACAGATACTAGAAAAAAATTAGGCCTTAATAAAACTAACTAATAAAATATGGGAACTTACTCAAGACCAGGAACTAACGTTTCACCTTATATGATAGATAGAAGCGCTATGCAGCTTTCTAAAAGTATTCAAGGTGCTATAACAGCTTTTGATAATCAAGCTGCTATTATAGAAGCTAACAAAAACGCTATAACACAACAACAAATAGATTTTAAGGATAACTTAACTAAAGCTGCATCAGAAAGCAAACTTAGTTTTGCAGATAGTACTACTGACATGTTTATGAAAGCTATAGATGATAATTATAGAATACAATACAACTCTATAGGTAGAGATCAAACAGAAGCTTTAAAAAGTTCAGCTAACTTGCAAAAAGGTTTAGATACTTACGTTAATGGTTTAGGTTTATTACAGCAAGAAGCTGATAAATTTAATAAAAACTTACCAAATGCTTTATCTGCAATATCTAATTCTACAGATAAAAAAGCAATGGAGTTTGTTAAGGAAATGGTTAACAATGATGGTAATAATGTTGTTCCTACAATGAAAGATGGTAGTGTAATGCTTAATTTGGATACTAAATATGGTAAGTACACTTTAAATCTTTCTAATTATTATAATAGCGTTACAAAAGGTGGTCCTGGCTTAATAAACTACACAGAGGATCCAAGCGAAAGCTTTAAAGCTATATTTAATGAATATGCTAAAAAGTATGAACCTACTATAACAGAGTGGCAAAGCTTAAGTGAAGATGGTAAAAGAATTACTACAACAACAAGAAAACTTTACGGACAGGTTAATGACGGTATTACTTCTGACATGCGAAATGATACCAGAATACTAGGTGAGCTAAATGAAGATTCTTGGCAAATAATGAGTAATATGCCAGGTGGCAATAAATATTTAAATTCTACAAAACAAAACGAAGAGTGGACAGGTAGTCCAGATCAAATAGCTAGGCTAAGAGGTGCTTGGATAAACTATTCTATAGATACATTTGGCCAAGAAAATGCTAAAACAAAGCAAATAACTAAGCTACAAACTGGTGGCGGCGTTAGTGATTCTGACAAAGCTTTAGAATCTGCTCTTAAATATAAAGGATTATTTACTAAAGAAGTTAACTCTGTTCAAGACATATTAGATACTAAAGAGCCTGTAGATAAGGTTAAAAAATACATACAAGTCATGAACACCTCTCGAAAACTATCAGGTAAAGATTTATTAAAATATGATGAAGATGCAGGTATGGTTTTTATAGAGATTCCTGGAAAAGGCGTAGATAGCCCTTCTACTACAGAAGAGTGGGCCACTTTTGATCAAATAGCTGACAAGGATTTTTATCAACTTTTAGATGAGACAAACATAAACAGAGGAGATAAAGCTATACCAACAGAAGATTTTAGTATTTTACTAGGTAATGTAAAGCAATTACCTCCAAGTGTTCAAAAAATAATTGTATCTAACCAAAGTTTTGTAACAGACCCCACGTCTAGTGCTACCACTGAGGCAGGTAGAAACTTAGGGTTAAACTTAGATAATGAACCTGAAGTACCTATTCTTAAAAACTATGATGATCTTGTTGCTCAAGAATTAGGTGCTACAGTACAGTATGGTGGAGAGCTTTATATAGTAACAGGTGACGCTAATTCAAAAAGAATGGTACTTAAAAATAAATCACCTAAAAAATAAAACATGCCAGAAAACTCTTTAGATGATTTTATAGTAAAAGACCCAACTGAAAACATTGAAGGTTTGGATGCTTTTATAGTAGAAAACCCAGTTAATGACACTGAAGATTTAAGTAGATTTATAGTAAAGGAAAAAGGTCCAGTTGAAGAAATAAATGATTTAGAGATTCAGTTAACTGAGCTAAAGTCTAAAAAAGACACTATTGAGCCTGGTCAAGAAAAATATGATCTAGCTATGTCTATAAAAAGACTAGAAGATCAAATTAGTAAAGCTAAGTCTGAAATTGACTATGGCGATAGATCTTTTGAAAACAGCTTAAGTTTAGTAGGTGCTACTGAAGAAGAGTTTCAAAGCATAATGTCTGAAAATAATATACTTGTTGACCAAGCTGGAACTGGCACTGGAAATGCTGTTAAGTATGTTGATCCAAAAACAAACGAAGAAGTTTATATTGACTTACAACCTTTTACTTATGATGAAAAAATAAAGTCAGCAAAACAAATAGATCAATTAAAAAATTCATTTAAAAGTTTATCTAACGAAAAGTTAAGTAAAAATATAGCTTCAAGAGTAGGTTTAATGGATAATGTTTATTCTATGAACGATGCCCTCGATGGTACTAATTATAGTGTTAAAGAGTCTTTTAAACCTGGAAGTGCTGTTTTAGGTTTTAAAGGAACTCCAGTGTATGAAGTTTATAAAGGTAAGGATTTAGTAGGTTCTTATGAAAACCAAAATGATTTATCTTCTTATTTTAATAAAAACTTAGATGAGCAAGATATAAATATAATAAACGACAACTCTGTAAAAGCATCCTCTAAGTTGGCTAAACTAAGGGAAGATAGAAAAGAAATAGAAAATAAAAAGTTAGATAACGTAGGGGTAAATAGAGAGTTTGTTGAAGGAAAAGACTTTGCTGAATTAACATATTTAACATTGTCTAATAATGTTAATTTCACAGAAGAAGAAGCTAAAATAGTAAAAGATTATATAAATAATTTTGACTCTAGAAGACCTACTGAAACTATAACTGAAAGAACTGAAGTAGGTGGTTTTATAACGAGAGAAATACCTAAAAAGCTAACTAACGAAGAATATATAAAAGCTGTTAAAGATTTATCTGGATTGCCAACAAGCATTGGTAAAAAACTTCTTAATGTTGATTTAAACAGTGTTTATGAAAACGGTTTAAATCAGTTCAAGAAAAACAAGCTTGACAACAAAATGACCACAATATACGAGACTCTAACTAAAGAGTCTGGTGATCAAGATTTATTAAAGCTTTCTTATTCTTTTGGTAAAGCAGAAGAAAAAGAGTATAAAGAAAATATTAAAAGCTATAAAGAAAAAATATCTAAACAGATAGAAGATTTATCTGTAAGGGATGTTAAGTCTCAATTAGAAAAAATAAGTGCTATAGCTCCAACTGATTCTAAAATAAATATAAACACTATAAATTCTGAGTTTATATATAGTATAGAAAAACCAAAAAGAAAATTAACAAAAGAAGAAGAAGTTAGATTTAAAGAAGCTCAAGCTTCTTTGTTTTTATTATACGAAAACCAAAAAAATAATCAAAAAGATTTAGAACTAGAAGCTGAAAGATTACTTACTAGTATTAAAACTTTTGAAGAGAAAAAACGTGGAGAAAAAATATCACAAGCCGAGTTGTTTAATGTTGCTTTTAAAGAGTATGGTTTAGGTGATATAATTAAAAAAGATTTTAATGATGCTACAGCTCAATTACTTTTAGCGGTCCCTACTTTAGTGAACTCTGATTGGGCTATTGAGCAGCAAAGAAAGCTAGACGCTAAAGAAAAAACGTTTGAAACACCTTTAACTTACGATCAAGCTTTAGAACAAGATCAAGGAGGAAGGTTTTTATTAAGAACAGGCGCTCAACAAGCTCCTAATATGATATTAGCTATTGGAACTGCTGGAGCTGGAAACGCTTTAGGTCTATCTAAAATAGCAACTCAAATAGCTGTAGGTTCTCAATTTGGAGTATCCTCTGGAGCTGACAAATTCAGGAGGTTAGAATTAGGCACCGAATTGGTTGAAGCTGCTAAGAGTCAAAGAAATCAAATACAAGACGCTTATGATCTAGGTTTTATAGATGACAAGAAGTACAATAATTCAATGCTAGAAGTTAATAAAGTTATAGCTATGAATGATTTAACTGATGATCAGATAATTGGCGCATCTATAGCTACTGGAATAATAGAAGGTACGTTTACTTCTTTTTTAGGTACAGCACCTAACTCTTTAAAATTCATTAAAGACTTTTCCAAAGGAACTAGAACGTTAGCTGACTACGCGTACAAATCAAGGTTAGCTAAGTTTGGATACGCAGGTAAAGAATTTGGTAAAAGAGTTGGTACAGAAGTACTAGAAGAAGAAGGTATATTTTTTGGTGATCAAATAGTTAGTGAAGGTTTAATACTTGGTAGAGACATGGACTTTAGCCAATGGGATGACACTGCTGTCGCGGCTATAGTCATGTCAGGAGCTATGAGTGGTCCAGGCGTTGCTTATTCAGCAATGGCTAATAATACTGCTGGTAAAAAACTAAAAGAAAGCATTGATGAAATAAATAAAGAGATAGAAGGATTTAGCCTAGCTATAGACACTGAGCAAGATCCTGAAATAAAGAAAATACTAACAGCTTCTATGTCTCAAAAATTACAAGACTTAAGCAGTCTTGTTAATGGTTTAGAAGTTGAAATGATAGCTTTAGGTTCTGAGAACCAAAAGAAATTACTAGCATTTAATTCTGTAGAAAATAGTATATTAGCCGAAGCTGGTGTTAAACCAACAGATTCTGAAACAACTAAAAATGAAAAAATACAGATTTATAGAGATAACTTAATAAAAGAAGGTAAGAAAAATAAAGCTGAAGATTTTGATCAAAAACTAAAATCTATAAAATCTGAAAAAGAAAACATATTAAAAGATGTTGACTATAATAGAGTTGACGAAGCTTTAGGTGAAAGAGGTAAAGAAATAGCTGATCATTTTAAAAGATACAATAACCAAGGTTACAATAATAAAAGCAGATCTGAAAAGCTAGCCCAAGTTATTGAAAAAATAAGATCTGAAGTTGTTGAAGATAATATAATCAAAGCTAAGTCAAACCCAGTCATAGTTGAAAGAGTTGAAAATTTAAAAACTAAAGCAGGTAAACCACTTTCAAATAGAAGCAAGAATAAGGTATATGCTGAAGAAGGTGAAAACATGCTTTATCAACAAGGTAAAGCTATTAGTCTAGCTGTAGATGTAGAGTCTAAAGGTAAAGAAATAGTAGAAAATATTGATGATCTTGAAATAAAAGAGTTTAAAGATATAGATGATGCTTATGATATATTAGAAAAAGAAACTAATATAACTAGCGATAACAAAGAAAAAATATTACAAGCATTAAGAGAAGGTAGCAATGGCTTTATAGTAGATGGTAAATATATTGTAAAAGACAAACAGTCTGCTAAAGAAAAACTAAAAGAAGGTAAAATACTTCAAGGAACAATGATACTCCATGAAATTAGCCATGCTATAGATGATAGAATATTTACTACTCCTGAATCAAAGAAACAGTACGCTGATAATGTTTACAAACATGTAGAAAATCAAGGAGGCGTTTTAAAAGTTTATAGTGATAACATTATAGAAGCTTTAGAAAACCAATTATTTACAAAAGAAAAAGGTAAAAAGTGGAAAGATAAAAGTGAGGCTTTCAAAGATGAGTATACTAAAGTGTTACAAGAATCTTTATATGCTCAAGAAGATTTACTTAAGTTAGAGAAAAAAGAAGGTGTAGCTGATAAAATAGAAGCTATGCTTGGTTTAAATTTAAAAGTAGATACGCCACAAAAAGCTTTTGATTATATGATCTCTAACAACTCTGCTTTTAGACAGGGTAAGATTAATAAGAAAACTCAAAAAAGGATCTCTAAAGCGCCTAAAGGTGTTGAATCTGGTATTAAAAAATCAAGTTTGGGTTTTGTTGTAGATGAAACACCTGCTGAAAGAAAAAAGCGTCAAGATAGAAGAAATGTAGATGTAAACAAGGTGTATCAAGATTTTGCTAAGGGAAAAACAAAAGAAGAGTGGAATGAGTTTTTAGATACTAGAAGAGGGGATTCTGTATTTGGCAAAATGCTGCAAGATTACTCTATAGATATGTATGCTATAGCTATAAATAGAAGAGCACAAGACCCTATATTAGCTACTTCTGAAGCTATAGAACCTTTAATGAATCACATAAGAGCTTTTGATCCTGCAAAAAATAAAGATCTACCTGGTTATATAGGAGGTTATTTAGGTTTAAAAACTGGAACTGGTATAGAAAGAACAACTAAGAAAATACAAGATATTAGTTTAGAGCAAGAAGGCGTTAGACAAGTTGCTGAAAAGCAAGCTCAAAAAGAAAGTGAACCACAAGTAGAAGAAAAACTAAGAGATAAAAAATCTTTTGTAGAATTAGATATACTTAACGACAATGTCAAAAACGATATTAATTCTAAAATATTAACTGGTTTATATAAATTAGCTATAAAAGGAGATTTATCAATAGATCAAGCTATAAATGAGATAGAGTCTATAATAGAAAAAGATATATCAAAAAACTTAATATCTATATTCGGACCAAAAAGCATAGTTCAAGACAGCAAAACTAAAGAAGTTACAATATCTGATACTTATAAACAAGCTTTAAGAGTTAATTATAAAAACATAATAAAGTCAATACCAGTTGATATTATTAAAAAGAAATATAATAAACTGTTCAAGTTAAAAGAAATAGGTAGAGAAGATATTAAGAAAGTCACTGAGGAAGGAAAAGTAACTAATTATAGAAAAGCTATATTTGACATATCAGAGCCTGGTTTAGATAACTTTATTAATTTCTTTACAAAAGGCGGTTATACAACTCTTAGAGCCAGACAAAAATCTATGGTCACTAATATAGCTAAAGAGCTAGCTGCAGTGTCTTTATTTAGTTTAAACATAAAAGAAGACTCACTGTCAGACTTGTTTGAAGGATCAGACACAGAAACTCAAGAAAAGGTTGTAGAATTTGTATTTAAAAATGCTGCTAAAAATATTAAAGATTTCTTAACTAGAGAAATTGGTGAGCAAAGATCAATGGATATAGTTAAATTTTCTGCTGATTTAAACATACCACAAATAAATAATTTTGCTAATAAAACTAATTTAATTATAGAGAAGTATAAAGAACTAGCTAAACCCAACAAAGAAGGCGAATACAGACCTACTGAAAAACAATTAATAAGCGCTTTAACTTGGCATTTATATGCAAAAGAAGAAGATTTAGCTGTGTCAGGTCAAACTTTTATAGGTAAAGAAGGTTTAAATCAAATAAACGATTTAGCTAAAAACCTAAGACTACCTCTTCAGAAAATGTTAAAGAATTTACCTAAAATTGAAAACATAGATCAAGCTGAGTTTTTAATTGCAGGTATAGAACAAGAAGTAGCTAGTATAAACCTTAAGAAAGTATTAAAAGACTCTGGCGTTGAATTAGATGAAAACTTTAGCTGGGCAGAATTAAATAAAGATGCTGATCATTTAATAAGAATGAGAGACATAGGTTCTGACGCTAATAAAAACTACTATAAAGAAGCTAAAGACAAAAAACAAGCTTTAATAAATATATGGAAGTGGGATCCTAACCATCAAGCGACTGCTGGTGCTAACAGTTTTATAAGTAGAAATCAATTTTATCCTAACAAAAAACAATATGTTGATTACGATTTTAATCAAATAGATCCTGAAAACGTAAAAATAATATATAAAGATAGTAAAAAGTTTGAAATAGAAAGCGTTGAAATATTTGAAGAAACTATAAGTGCTAAAGAGTGGGGTATACTTACTAAAGTCCCAGCTCAAGAAGCTACTAAAACAGTAACAAAAAATGGTGTAAAAAGTAAAGCTGCAATACCTAGAAGTAAGTTTGAAGAAGAGTATGATGAAAGACAAAAAGCTGCTTTATCTGCTTGGAACTTCATGAATGATAAACTAGATTATTTAAGTAAAAATACTAGTAAACTTGAAACAGCTTCTTATTTATACACACTAGCTCAAGCTAGTATGACAACAATGCTAAAAGCCGCAGCTCCTGCAGAATATTATTACGTAGGCCCTAGTTTTGGAGCAAAACTTAGGTACGAGCACATGTTGCCAACTAATTATGTTGTAACTGAGTTAGGTAAAAAGTATATTAAGAACGAAAATATTGACTTAGAAAAACTAAGAAAACAATATAAAGTAGCTATCATACCTATAGAAATGGATGATAATTTTAATTATCTACTTAAAGATTACATGCCAGCTAGTTACACTTTAGATATGGATAGTGATGCTAGATATTACAACAACACTCATTTAGGGATGGATAACATGTTCCCTATAAAAAGTTTAGATCCTAATAAACAAAAAGAATTACCTGTAGGTCAAGACTGGGTTGATATTAACAATGCTTATATAGCTGCTAAAGAATCAACTATAGAAGATTTTCCAAGAAGTATTAAACCATCTTCTGATATAACTATAAATACTAGTGAAGTTATTGGTTATGCTAAAACAGTTGATGAAGCTTTAAAAGTTGCTCGTGATCCTAATGCTCCTATTAAGAAAATTAGAGTATTTGATTTCGATGACACATTAGCAATTACTAAATCAGATGTTTTATTTACAGCACCTGATGGAACTAAAGGAAGATTAACCGCTGAAAAATTCGCTATGGATGGAGCTAGGTTGTTAAGCGAGGGTTATGTATTTGATTTTTCTGAGTTCAATAAAGTTACTAAAGGTGAACCTGGTCCATTATTAGATATAGCTAAAAAGATACAAGCAGCAAGAGGAACTGAAGATGTATTTGTATTAACTGCTAGAGCTCCTGAAGCTCAAGTAGCTATTAAAGAATTTTTAGATAGTGTAGGATTAAATATACCATTAAAAAATATAACTGGCTTAGGAAACTCTACAGGCGAAGCTAAAGCTAACTGGCTAGTTAATAAAGCAGCAGAAGGTTATAATGATTTTTATTTTGCAGATGATGCTTTGCAGAACGTTAAAGCAGTTAGAGAATCTATGAGTATGTTAGATGTTAAGTCAAAGACTCAGTTAGTTAAAAATAATGAAATAAAATTTAGCAAGTCAATTGACATAAAATTAAATTGGAAAACAGACGAAGCAGGCAATATGAAAACTACTTTTAATGTAGGTAATAAAAAATATAATTTTAATCTAGACTCTAGAGATGATAAAGGAAGTTTTGATGTAGAATTTGATCTTGATGGTAGAATAGATATTACTGGCACAGGTGATTCTGTTAAAGTTGTTAGAACTGTATACAATGGTTTATTAAATGCTATAGAGCAAAATACAAAAATAAAGAAAATTGAATTTTCTTCTCTTAAATCAGAACCAAGTAGAGTTAGGTTATATACTACATTAATGAATAATGTTGCTAAAAAACTAGGTTGGGAAACAGATGTGTGGGAAAGTAACGATTTTATTACGCCAGAAAAAAGTAGTTATGATTTTGAGATAGTTAAACCTAAAAAGAAACAAACAAAAAAAGTTAAAGAAATACTAGATGTTGTAGATATTAATTCAGAATCACAACAAGCTAAAATTAAATTTAGCAATGATGTTAATATAGATTTTAATAAAATAATAGAGCAAACTACAGGAATAGCATCGGAAAAAATATATTCAGAAGCTAAAGCAAAAGTAAGAGGAGCTAACAAAGGTAATAAAAAATTCTTTATACCTTACTCAGCTGAAGATTTTATGGGATTAATATATCCATTATTAAGTAAAGGTAAGTTAGGTGATAGTCAAATGGCTTGGTTTAAAAAGAACCTACTTGATCCTTACGCTATGGCAAATGAAAACATAGCAGCTGATAGAATACAATTAATGGAGGATTTTAAAGCTCTTAAAAAAGCTTTAGAAGTTCCTAAAGATCTTAGAAAGAAAACTGATTCAGGCTTTACCAAAGAGCAAGCTGTAAGAGTTTACTTATTTAATAAGGCTGGTTACGATGTTCCTGGTATATCTAAGGCAGATTTAAAAGAGTTATTAGATTTAGTTAATTCTGACGGTGTTTTAAAAGCATTTGGTGATCAAATATTTAACATAACTAAAGGAGATAGCTATGCCAAACCAGGGGAAAATTGGTTAGTTGGCACAATAACAACTGATTTAATTGATGTATTAAACACTGTTAAAAGAGCTAAGTACTTAGAGCAGTCTGGTTACACAGCTAATGTTAATTTAATATTTAGTAAAGAAAATTTAAATAAACTAGAAGCTGCTTATGGATCTAAGTATAGAGAAGCTATGGAAAACATACTAGGTAGGATGAAATCTGGTAAAAATAGAATATTTAGTGGTAATAGACTTAGTAACAGAGTTTTAGATTATATAAATAATTCTACTGGTGCTATAATGTTCTTTAATACTAGATCAGCAGTTCTTCAAACTATATCTGCTATAAACTTTTTAAACTGGAGTTTTAATAATCCTATAAAAGCAGGTGCTGCATTTGCTAATCAACCTCAATACTGGAAAGACTTTGTAGAATTAATAAACTCTGATTACTTAATTGATAGACGTAACGGTTTAAAACTAAATATAAATGAATCTGAGATAGCTGATGCTGCTGCTACTAGTAAAAACAAAGCTAAAGCTGCTATTAATTATATATTACAAAAAGGATTTCTGCCTACACAATTTGCTGATAGCTTTGCTATAGCTGCTGGTGGTGCTACTTTTTATCGTAATAGAATTAATGATTTAATAAAAAACGAAGGAATGTCAGAAGCAGATGCTAAAAAGCAAGCTATGCTAGAGTGGAGAGAGACAGCTGAAGTTTCTCAACAATCATCTGACCCAAGTAAAATATCTGCTCAACAAGCTAGTGATTTAGGTAGAGTTATATTAGCTTTTGCTAACACACCAATGCAGTATGCTAGAATACAAAAGAGAGCTTTACAAGATTTAGTTAATGGAAGAGGTGATGCTAAAACAAACGTTAGTAAAATTATATACTATGCTGTAGTACAAAACTTAATATTTAATGCCTTACAGTCTGCTTTATTTAGTTTAGGGTTTGGAGATGATGAAGATGATATGACAGAAAAGCAACTAGAGGCTTATAAAAAAGATAAAAAGAAAAAGTATTTAAGAATAGCTAATGGTATGTTAGATTCTCAATTAAGAGGTTTAGGTTTAGCTGGAGCTACAGTTGCTGTTATTAAAAACTTTTTAACCGACATATACGAAAGATCTGGAAGAAAAAGACCTGAGTATGTTGACTCTATATACAAGTTATTACAAATATCTCCACCTGTAAGTAGTAAAATATCTAAAATTAGAGGAGCTGCTTGGCAGTTTGACAGCAAGAAACGTAGAGCGGAAATATTTGAAAAAGGATTTAGCATAGATAATCCAGCATATGAAGCTGGAGCAAAAGTAATATCTGCAACTGCAAATATACCGCTAGACAGAGTGTATAGCAAGGTGAATAATATTTCTGGAGCAATGGACGAAGATGCTGAAACTTGGCAAACTGTAGCTATGTTAGCTGGTTGGCCTGAGTGGCAGATAATGCCTAAACAAAAAGAAGTTAGTACGTTCGATAAAGGTAATGTTAAAGTAGAAAATATTAAATTTAAAAAATCTAAGTTTGCTAAATCTAAGTTTAAGAAATCTAAGTTTAAAAAATAAGGAACAATAAAATACTGGGCACCATACCCAAAGTTCCTGTAACCAAAAAGGGGAAGTCGTAATGACCTCCCCTTTTATTATTTAACACCATGGGCAAAATCCGCCCGGACAATT
>Ga0208303_1000318_pt1 | contig 19805 bp, 26 predicted proteins | sample CB_VirMetaG_2_FD_184537 | JGI IMG/M metagenome (GOLD analysis project Ga0208303, IMG submission 184537) | Freshwater to marine saline gradient viral communities from Chesapeake Bay - CB_1504_2 Viral MetaG (SPAdes) (version 4) | ecosystem: Environmental > Aquatic > Marine > Coastal | place: USA... | reverse complement strand
ACTTTAAAGTTGGTTCAATGCGAATACGGATTTCTTGTCCAGCAATATAATTTGTTCCATTCTCTGCTGGAATACTAACAGACTTTTGTGCTATAGGAATCTTGTTACTTGCTACCCAATAAGACATTTTATATTATTAAACTTTAAAAATCTAAAAAAAAAAATAAAAAATTAAACTTTTAATTCATTAATATCTTTTAGTTGAAATAATTCTTTTAATTGTTCATTATCTTTTGAAGTATAATTATATAATTTTATTTCTCTATGTCTTAATAAATTAAATAAAAGAATAATATTTCTAATATCCCACCAAGATTTTTTATGAACTTTATCAACATTAGGTTTATTATAAATATCTCCTACTTGTTGATATTCATTAAAATAATAATTTGGATTTTCTTTTGGTGTTTCTAAAATAGTTAATGTATTATCTTTTTCATTTTTTATACATTCTGGAATAAACTCTACATATTTACAATCCATTCCTAATAAATTAATTATATCAAAATCTAAACAATATCCATATAAAACTGCTGAAGATCCTGTACAATAATCAATTAAATATCTAAATGGATTTTGCTCTGCTAACATAAAATGCTGAAAAGGGATTACATTATTATATTTTTTTAATTCTTCACCAATATCTGATTGAAATAATGAACCACAAATTAAAAAACTTTCACATTTTTTTTCTTTAACCATTTCTAATATTTTTTTTCTGTGGTGATTACAAACTACGCTATCAACACATACATAATGTGTCGGATAAATATTTATTATATCCCAATGTCTAAATCCTAGGCAAGTGCCTATCCATTTTTTATCTTTTAAATAATTAAAATCAAAATCTTTTAAACTCTTTCCATTACCGACTACGAATATTTCTTTCTGTCCGTCCATTTTATAATATTTAAAGTGTTATTTTTAAATACTAATAAATGTATTTTTATTTTTTAAAATTATATAGAAAAATGTTAATTCAATTAGCAGATTTAACAACCGCACCAGAAGAAGCAATATCTGAAACAGATTGTAATTTTTCTTGTGAAACTGGTGTATTAGTAACAGTTTGAAGATTTTTAACTGCTGTGCCTTTATCTTCACTTTCACCTACTACTTCCGAAATACCAGATACAGCACCTGCTAAACCACCTAATAAATTAAGTGCTACACCTACAGGAGCACCTACACCTGTTAAATCTAATGCAGTGCCTACTGCTTCTAAACCCCCAGACGCTATACCTGCTACATTAGAAATGCGTTCTGCTGTATTATCTCCTACGATCTTATGTGCTGATAAATCTTGTATTCCGTCAGCAAGTCCCATTCCTACTGATAAACCAGTTGAAACAATACCTAATTTACCAATTGAACTTGCTTTATCACCAATAGATAAACCTTTGCTTACATTATCAGTTAAAAATGTTTTAGCACTGTTTAATAAATCTGTCCCTGCTGTTTCGTCTCTTACTCCTTGAATAGCAAATTGTTCTTTACCAAATAATAGATCTTCTGTTGTATTTAATACTGCTTCTCCTATTTTTGGTGCTGATTTAATTACATTACCTACTGCTTGAAAATCTTTACCTTTGCTTGCTACTTGTCCTAATACACCTTCTCCAATTGTTTCTGATAGATTTGTATTTGTATTTAAATTATCAACACCTGCTTTTGCTTGAGTAATATCATTAGTATGTTTATTTATTTCTTGTTGATTATTAAAACGTATTTGTCTATTTAAACTTACAATACTATCATTGTGAGCATTACCCATTCCTAAAACGCTGTTGAATCCCATACTTTCCATTTGTTTAATATAAAGATTATTTTTTTAATTATTTTTTTATTAAATGTATTTTATCAAGACGGTATGCTTTTGAACTTTTATTTATTGAAGCATAAACTCTTGCCATTGCCCATTGCTCTGGTGATTTAACATTAGGACGTACTGAACCTGGGTTACTTTTAAAAGCACCAACACCTTTATTAAATATAGTTTGTAATCCTGATTTTTTATATCCAGTTAATCTTGAAATATCTGATAAACTATTAGATTTATTTAATGGTTGTTTATATTTACGATTGAACTTCATTTTGTATGTATCTACCATTTATTTAAACTAATATTTTATTTATTTATAAAAGTTTCGTATAACTGATATGTGAGCATTTTTAGGTGTTTAACTTTCTGAAAATATATTTTATAAAAATAAAAATAATTATATATTCTAATTCTAAATAATCTTTAGAAACTCTAAAATACTTGAAATATCCTCACATATCAGTTATACGAAACTTTTTTTATTATCCGTCCCAGTTGTACCGAATTGACCAGTAGTTTGGACTTTCTTTATTTTTCCAAGTTAAATTACCTTGTTTATCTTTAATACCTTTTGCTCTTGCTAAATATGAAGCACGGCGTTTAGGATCTTTATGTTGTGTAAAATCTTTCATTGAACTATCACCAAAATGAATTAATTTATAACCTTTTTTATTATTTGTTTTAACATATACTGACATTTTCTTACCAGGTTTTGAACTTTTAAAAGGTTTATTTAAAGTTGGTTTATCCATTTAATTAACTAAAGATATTTATTATATATGTATAATAAATATGGCAACTTTAGAAACAAAACATATTCATTCCACATTTACTAAAAAAGATTTATGTAAAATTATTGAAAAATATAATATAGATATTAATATTAAAAATAGTCGTTCTGAAATATGTAAAGAATTATTAAAATATATTGAAACTTATAATTTAGAATATTTATATGAAAGTAATATTTTTAAAAAATTATCAATTAAAGAAAAAGACGAAGTTATTTTAATTGCTAAAAAGATTAAATCTTATGTATTATCTGGTTGTGATAATAATAAATCATTATATAATAATACTGACGAAGTTATTGCGGACGGTATTTACATTTCTCAATATGGTGACATATCTTCAGTTAGGAAAGCAATAACTTTATTAAATAAATCTCTTGATATAAAAATTAATTTAAATATTTCTGAAAAAGTTCAAAAAGTTTTAAATGAAAAAAATCAAATTAAAAAAGATAGTGTGCCTAAACTTCAAGTTAAGCAAGGTAAGTTTTATGTTTATTTTTAAATATTATTTTTGTTTATAATTATTGAAATAAGTTGTTAATAAAACATTAATACTTGTTCCTCTGTCTTTTCCAAGTTGTTTTAATTTTTCCAATGCGTCTGGATTTTTATTAATTTCTTCAATAGATATTTTTGCGATTGAAGAAGTGCCTAATGGAACTCCTAATTCTTTTTCAGTTAATCTTGCTATTTTTTTAGATATATTTTTTGTATTCATTTGATTTCCATTACTATCTTTGAATACAATATTATCTGTCATTTTTTCATAATGTTTTTTAAATATAGTATTTATTAATTTATCGTCTAATTTTGTTTTAATTATTCCATATTTTTTATCAGTTTTATATATTCCTCTACTAATAAATAATGGTTTATTACTTTTTAAAACAATAAAATTATTTTTTAATTCTTCTGCAGTTAATTTATTATATTCATTTTCTTCAATTGTTTTTAATGTTGCTATTTCATTTCTAAATAAATATTTTGTTATTAATGCTAACATTAATGCTGATTCATATTTTTCTTCATTTTTTAATTTTATTACAAAATCCCCTATTGCTTTAAATTGTATATCTAATTTTAATTTTGTTTTTTCAGAAATCGTATTGCTTTCATATATTTGTTTTTGTTTTGTATTTAACTCATATAATTTTGCTCCATATAGATCTTGACCTTTTAATATTCCTTGACTTTTTAATAATGTGAATATTGCTGTAATAAAGTTCCTTTGTGTTGTTATTGCTAAATCACTTATTAAACTTTCTATATTATCTATATTTTCAAATATTTGTATATCTGTTATTTCTTCTGAATAACTTCCTGTATATTTATTATAAATATTAAATATATCTGATACATATTTATTTAAACTATTTTCTGTTAAGTTTGGTCTTAATTTTTTAATATCTTCTTTAACTTTTTTGATTGTTAAACTCATTTTTATTATATTATATATATTGTTTTCTTTTTAAATACTTGACGAAAATAATTTATGTTAATGTTTTTTTCATTAATTCTTTTACTCTTAATATTTCTTGTAATTTTTTAATTATAAATTGTTGTTCTTTTATTAAAGTTTTAACAATTATTGATTTAGGTTTGCTCATTAATATTTCTAATCTTTTCAATGCTTTTGTTAATTTAGGATCTTCAGGTTTTTTAATCTTTACATTTGCTGTTGCTGATTTTATTTTTGGTTGTGCTAAAGCACCAATAGGACGAGGTTTTGCTAATTCAAATGTTTTACCTTTTTCTATTTTTCGCAAGTCTTGTATTAGTTTATATCTAACTTTATTATTTTTCATTACGTTTGCTTTGTATTTTTTTATTAAATCAAGTTCTTTTTTAACTAAACTTTCAAACTCTTTTCCTGACTGTTCAAGTTCAATTCCTGTACCCCACTTGTACGCTAATACGTGAGTGTTAATATTTTCCTGCTCGTCGTCTATTAATTCATATATTTCTTCTTCTTTTTTATTTAAAGTATTAATTTGTTTTATTAATGCTTCTCTCTCTTGTTTTGATTTTGTATCTAAAGATACTTTTGGTTTAGCAATACGTTTATCAACAGGTTTTTTATCAAAATTAGTTGCTGGTGCTGATTTAGATATTTTAAATTGAGGATCGCCAAGTGGTTTTCCTACTCTATTTAATTTACGATTATTAGGTGTATCTTTATATACTGCTTGTGCTTTTTTAGGTGGCATTTTAATATATAATATATAATTTTTTAAAAAAAATAATTTAAATATTTTCACCTTTTTTTAATAAGTTCTTTTTACTTTTTTTAATTGTTACTTTACCTTTGTCAAGCATTTCCTGTTGTTGAAACTTAGATTTAGTTAATTTCATACCTGGTTTAAGTGTTACTTTTGCTTGAACTACTGGTCTTTTCTTAGCACCTACAGTAATAATACCTTTTTCAGTATCATTAATAAAATCATAAAATGTTCCTCCTAACCTTAACATTGCTACTACTGTTTTAGCAGATTTATATTTATCAAATCTTTCTAAACTTTTTCCTTTTTTATTTACGTCTTTTTTAAAACTAATAGGTCTATTATCTGTTACATATCCTAAAAACATTTTATTTTTTTCAGTTTTAGCAGGTGGTAATTTCTTTAATACTTCAGGTGGTACTCCTGTAGGCACAGCGTCGGCAAGTTTTTGTGCGTTAGTTCTAGGTGGTGTTCCAGGTCTTTTTTTAACTGGTGTAGAAGTCCTTACAGGTCTTTTTTGTCTAGCAGTTCTTTTAGGTGTTGTGGGACGTACTAAAGCAGGTGCTTTTTTTTTAGGTGGTGTTTTAGGTCTAGGCATTGTCTTTTTAGCATTAACTTTTTTCATACTAGGTGTATTCATTAAATTATTAATTTCTTCGTCAATAGTTTTTGCTTGTTTTTTAGGTGGCATTTTCTTTGTAGGAATGTTTTTTTTTGATTTATTTTTTAAATTATTATTTTCTCCAGTATTTTTACAAGTTACATATTGACCAGTTGCTCCTCCTTGTCTTGTCCAACATTGTAAAGGCATATTTTTATTTAATAAAATATTTTAATTTCATTTATTTAATAAATGCCTCAAGGATCTGGATATGGTAATAAACCTTTAAAAAAACCAACTGCTAAAAAAAAAGCACCTGCTGGATTTCATTATATGCCTAATGGGAAATTAATGAAAAACTCTGCAATGAAAAAGAAGAAGAAGAAGTAATTATTTTTTATTATTTAATATTTGTCCAATAATATCAAATCTATTTTCTGGTATTGATTTAGTTATTTTATATATTATAGCAGAACTATCGCTTACACTTGCTAATGTTTGGTCTGGATTAGTAATTTCAGTTCTAACTGCTGTAATAGTTTTAGGTTTAGTAAATACAAACTCTAGGTCTGGTGAAGTATTAACGAAAAAATCTCCATAATCGTTGGACTTAGGAACAACACCAATAACTGGGTATTTATCGCCACTTTCTGCTCCACCATAATATTCAGAACTATCTAATATATCAGATCTTATTGTAAAATATGGATTTATTAATTTTCTAGGTAAATTAGGTGCTACTAATTTAATTGAATGAGCACTTTCAGTAATTGCTGGATATTGTTGTATTCTAGTATTTTCTCTAAAATAATCATTTAAAGTGCCACCAGAAGCAGTATTAATTTTATTAAAACACATTGTTGAAGGTAATTGTAAAGAATACATACCAGCACCAAATATATTAGTAACAAAATCCATTGTTGCTAATTGACCTACATTAGCATTAGTTAAAGCATATGGTAAATTATTTTTATTATCATTACCAATTCTTGTTGTTAAATCATTATTAGCAGTTCTACTAGCATTAAATTGATTAAAAATAAATCCTAATACACCCCATATACCATTTTCAAATACATTTTTAGAATATCCAAAATCTTTAATAATTATTCCTGTAAGTTGGTCGTATATTGTCCAAGGACTTAAATTAGGATTTAAAAAATCAACTTGATATCTATCACTTGTTACGTCTAAATCGTCTATTTTATTTGAATTATATGGTAAAACATTTGGAGTAAAATTAGTATTATATAATCTTTTATTAATTTTATAAACTTTATCTCCTGCTGTAGCAAACTCATTAACAATTGTTACGTCTTGTTTAGAATCGTGAGCAACTCCTCCAGCATTATATCTATTTTGAACTCTTTCAGGTGTATGTAAATTACTTATTTCAAATCTATTTGAAGTTGTATTATATTCTATTAATGGTTCATTAGCACCTAAATATATTTGTTGTGAATATTTACTTGATTGTATTTCTTGTGTATTAAATTGAGTAGGTAACATATTTACTACTTGTGCTGGTTCCCAACCTTTATTTGCCCAACCGTCTAACAATCCAATGCAAACATTCCCATATGAACTAAAATGACAATCCCAACCTAAAATCCAATTACCACTATTTATTTTATAATTTAAAGTGCTTCCATTATTTACAGTACTAAATAAATGATTTGGTATTGTTGTAAAATTAATATTTAATGTATTATCTCCTTGTATTCCTAAATGTGAAGTTGTTATAGCAATATAATCATTCAGTCCGTCGTTATATTTAAAAAAACAACCAAAAGCATATCCTGTTTCCCAACTGGATCCTTCTGTATATATATTTTCATATTCTGGATTAAAATCAAAAAATAATGGAACTGACATTAAATATGGTTTATTTGAAGCATTTTGAAAAATATAATCACTACCTAATATATCTTTAATTAAACTTACTCTATGTGATACACCTAAAGCATTTGCGTGTAAAAATCTTGAATTATTTACATTTGTAAATCCATTTAATTGATTATTTCTATTTTCAAATAATTCAGGGTGTTTTCCTTGTTCTAAAAATATTTTATTTAAGTTTTCTAAAATTGTTTTATCCCATTTCTGTGAAAATACTATAGTATGTGCTCTATCTAAAGTATTTGTTCTTCTAAACTCTGAAGCATTTAAATCAAACTTATTAAATAATACTGCTCCAGTTATATTTTTTATTGTAGCACCTTCACTATTTCTTTTATCCATATAATATTTTGCCCATTCCCTTCCTCTTAACCATAATTCTGGTCTTTTTACACCTATATATTGATATGAAGATAAATATGTATTTGTTGAAGCATTATCGTCGTCTTCTACTGTTATTGCTGTTTCATAATCGTCAAATATATCTTTGTTCTGTGTTAATTCACTCCCCGCATAAAATGTATGATATGTTGGTGAATTAATTTCTACATTTGTTTGTTTTGGTAATACTAATGAAGCAGAATATAATGAAGATTTACTATTTATATAATTAATTTTTGGTTGTGATTGTTTTCTTAACTGATTTGTTATATTATTTGCTAATGCTTCTGGACTTTTAAATCCTGTATCTATTTCTATATTTATTTTTTCAATATATTCAATATAATCTAATATTGCTGGTGTATTAAATGAACCATTTGTTAATCTAGATAATGTATTTGTCTGACTTCCAAATCTTGTATCTTTTGCTATCATTATTTGAAATCTAGCATTATTATTTTTTGGTCTAAATCCAAAATCTCTTGCTAATATTCCAAAAAAGAAATAATCGTCCTCTACATAATATTGAGACATATTTGAAGAATTAAATGAAGCATTTAAACTTGTATTTAAAATTAATGAACCATTCATTTGTCCTGTTGCTGTGCTATCATATTGTTCCCAATCATTTAATACTGTGCTTTGATTTTTATAACAAAATCTTCTTGGTAAATTAAAATGATTTTCTCCATTATTAGTTTTATAATAATTTATTAACATATTACATTTATTTGCTCTTACTTCTTCTATTGTTGTTATATTTTCTGCTGTTATTCTTTCATATCCTAATATTTTATTACCTGAACCATTTATTTCATTTATTTTTGTTAATTCTGTATATGTAAATGATTTATTTTCTATAAATGTATCTGTTATTTGTATCGCATTATCGTCCGATCCTACTTCTGATATAAAAGCATTATGTATTGATACTTTATCTCCCGCATTTACTGATATTCCACTACCTAAAGTATTTGTAAATAAACTAGGACTATTTGTATTTCCTGCTAAAAACTCCGCAGAGGATTTATGGTTACAATCTAATAAATGTATAGAGTTCATTTATTTATATAAGATTATAATAAATTAATACAAAAAATTAAAAGCAATGGTCAAAAAAGTTTGGGTGTCCCATACCCATTGCAGTTTCTATTTTCTTTTTTATTATTGTTCTTTGATTATCTTCTTCTTTTTTTTTTAATTTAAGTGCTTTTCGTTCTTTTCTTACTTGTTCATATCCGTCTAATGCTTTTTGTGTTGCTGCTAAACTTATTTTTTCTATATCTTCGTGTGTAATATTATTAGTAATATTATTTGTAGCGTGAGTTATATTGTTAATTACTGGTTTCTTTTTTTCTTGTTCTTCTTTAATCTTATCTTCTTTGATTTCACTAGGTTTTTTCATTTTACCTTCTTTTCTTAATTCAGCATTACGCTTACGTGTTTCTATTGCTTTAACTCTTGCTTGTGCTAACTTTTCTTTAGCAGCAGGTGTCATTGTCCTAGTACGTTTAACTTTTTTAATTATAGGTGCCGTTTCTAATATTTCTGCTTTTTTAAATACCTCTTCTACTTGTATTTTTTCTTTTTCTTTTATTTCTGGCATATCTTCAATCTCTTCAGAATCTTCTATAGAATCTTCTATAGGTACGTCAATTATTTCTTCTTCTAAATTAGATTCTTCAACATTTGGTAATAAATCCATTTCTATTATATTTATATAAACTTTAATAATTTTCTATTAAAAATAAAAATATATATTAAATTATAAAAATGAGTGAAAATGAAGATAATGAAAGTATATTTTTAAATGCTCCTAAAATTATGCCCGTTATTGAAGAAGCACCTGATAAACGTATTAAACCTACTCACCCTAATATTCCTAAACCACCTTCATTACTTTTAGGTATTGGTGCGGTTAAATCAGGTAAAACTACTTTAATTAATAATTTATTACTTCGTCCTCGTGAAGAAGGATTTTATGGACAAGAGTATTTTGATAATGTCCAAATAATTTCAAATACTATTTTAAACGATCCTACAGCACGATTTTTAAGAAAAGCATTTGACGTACAAGATTATTATTCTGACGGATTGATTACTAAATTAATTGAAACACAAAAATCTTATGGAGAAAAAAAAGATATGCCTTTTATTGCTTTATTGTTAGACGATATTTTAGGTTCTAATATGAAAAGAAATAATGAAATTAGTTTTTTAGCAACCAGATACAGACACCATAATATTGGATTAATGGGAGTATTTACTCAAAACTTTAAATCAGTTGATACAATTTTAAGAAATAATGCTACTGACGTAATTATTTTTAAACAAACTAATAATAAACAATTAATTCAAATTGCTGAAGAGTTTCACCCAGCATTTGGTAATATTCAAAACTTCCTTAAAATATATCACAAAGCAGTTGAAGGTAAATATAACTTTTTATATTTAAAAGTTCAAGAAGGTAAAGCACTTAAAAACTTTGAGGAAGTGATTGCTGAAGACGGAAAACTAATAGGTTGTGATTGTGAATTACCAGAAGATCTAAATAATTTATAAAAGTTTCGCAGAAGTTCCAAACCTAGATTTTTTTAGTTCTTTACATTTATTTTCAATTCTATTTAATATAATTTTAAAATATTTATACAATATATTTTTTTAACTAAAACACCTAAAAATGCCCACATATCCGTTATACGAAACTTTTTTAAAGTATTTAAAAATAAAACAATACTAATATAATGAATGATATATTTAAATTAATGAGTAACCAATTAGAAAATAAATTATTAAATGAATTATCTAAAGATTTTCCTGAATTAAGTGAAGAAGATTTAAAAAACTTTATTTATAAAAAAACAAGAGGAGATATTAATAAACCTAATATAAACCATAAAAATAGATTTAAATCTGAAAATGAATTAGTATTAGATAATATATTTACTAATGATAATAAAACTATAAATCAATGGAAAAGACAATTATTAAATAGATATGGTAAAGATAAAGAATGTAATTATTATATAATGATTGAATCTTTTAAAGTATTTAAGAATAAAACAATATATAATAATGTAAATATGAATAAACTAGAATTGTTTAAAGAAACTTACAAACAAGTATTTCAACCATATCACAATAAAGAAAATGCGAGTGTTTGGAAACAAAAAAAGTTTAGATTAAAGAAAAAAATGTTAGCAGATAATCCTGATATTTTAGATTATGAATATATTATGTTTGATAAATTACAACAATTTATTAGTATTTAAAAACAAAACTATAAAATATATTAAATATTAATGTCTAAAAAAATACAAGAAACAACACAAAGAGACATTGACCAAGCATTTAGATCTATTTGTGAAATATTAAATGAAATATGCATTGACGATATTAAACAATTATTAGAAGAATGTTATGAATCAAGAAATAAAGAAACAAGTTTAGACGTAGATATTACTGATAGTGAAGAAGAACAAGAAGAAGATAATAATACAAATGTAGATAGTAATTCAAATATATCAGAAGACGATTATCAAAGTAGAATGGATAATATAGATAATGAAACTATTTTTTAGGTTTATTTGGATTACCACCTTTAACTTTTTTAAAAACTTCAGTTGGTTTTACTTTTTTTGCTTTATCTAAATCTTTTGCTACATTAAATTGTAATTTAGAATTAGGTTTTCCATTATTTTCAACAGGTTTAAGTATTTTAGTTCTACTAGGCATATTTATACTAATCTATTATTTTTATTTTTTATATAAAATAAAAAAATATTAAATAATAAATAATGTCTTTATTAATAACAAGTAATAGTGAGCATAGAGATAACTTCAATTCAGGAAGATCGCAACAAGGTTTAAATAAATCGTGGTCTTATCAAAATAATCTTCAAGATACATTTAAAATACCTGCTAATTCAGAAATTGCTGTTCAAAGTATAAAATTAAATAGGTCTGGTAATGTAACTCTTGACGAAAGCAATAGCACATATGCTTTTTATTTTGGAGAAGAATTAGGAACATTTAATGCATTGAGTGAAGAAATAACACAAAAAATGTCAGTAAATGTGCCTTGGGCAAGGTCTATTGTAGCAAGTGCTGATATTTTTGGTGTTAGTAATTATGTTAATAATAATAGCACAGTAAATGGAGTATCAGATAATGTAAATGGAATAGCAAGGCGTTTTGAAAAAAGTTTAAATAGAAATATGTGGCACCCAATGTTGCTTCAAAATGCTTCTAATACAATTAATCCAGGTGCTAAAGTAACACCACAACGCAATGGTTCAGGAGTAGATTGGTTAGGTTGGAATATTCAAGTAAGTAATAATGGTAGTAGCACAAATGCTTCAAATATTTCTGCTTCCTGGATAGGTGATACGAAAAATGGTGACACACAAGGCAAAGATTATACATACGATCCTAAGACTCGTGTTTTAACTGCTCCAGACGATAATTTTTCACCTTGTGTTGGAACTCAATTTCCATTAAGTTTATGTCACGGTTCATTTACAGTTGAATTAGTTAAAACAAAAGGAATATATCAAAGATATGGTTTAACTCGTGCTACAAATGGTGAGAGAGATATTTATACCCAAGGAGTGCCTGAATATTTTGACGACAACGACGGAGGCAATTTTTATGATTATATGGTTGAAATAGCAAATGGAGGTGATATTGAAATATACGAGGCGGGGGCATACGGCGACGAGTTATCAATGTTACTACTTGATTATGGTACAACTGTAAATGCTGATTCTGCAAATATTAAATATATTTCATTTGTTATTAAAAATGAACAAGTATCTGTTGTTATAGAAAATGCTAGTGGAGTTAAAACTACATTAACAAGTGGAACTTCAGCAACAAGTGCTAGTAATTTAAAACCTGTTGGAATGACTACAAGATTTTTATATCCAAAAATAGATCTAGAAGAAAAAGAAACCTGTAAAATACACGAATATTTTGGAGTAAATATTGCTAATCACGTATATGGTAATGGTGGCAAATACACTGGTTTTGATTTTGACGAACTTCAACCAAATTATACTTATCACGATTTTTATAATTATTTATTAGATTGGGAAAGTGGTGGCGGTGGTCCAGCATATTTATCGGAATTAGACTTAAATGTTGAAAAAATGACTGATAAAGTAAATCTAATAGGATTAAATAATACTGGACAATGTGATTATAAAGTAACATTTATAACAGCACCAGATAGTAGATATGATAATACAGATAGTTGTAATACACAATTTTTATTAGGATTTCATAATCGCTCATTAGTAAATGTAGCAAATACTACTTCAGCAACTACACCATTTACTAAAACTTTTATATCAGACGAACCACCCGAAATACAAGGCACTCAATCTTTATTTGTTAGATTAAAAAATATGTCTTTTGAAAGCACTAATCTTGCTAAGTCTGCTAAATCTAAAATATTATATCATTTACCAGCATTTGGTAATACAGGTACTAGAGTAGGTGCTTTATTTTTTGAACCTTCTGAAAGAGTTTATTTAAAATTAAATAATACTGAAGATTTGTTTTTATCTACAATTGAAATAGATATTGTTTATGCTGACGAAACACTTGCTGAATGCTTACAGGGTAAAACAACTGTAGTGCTTCATATTAAATAATTATTAGTATTTAAAAACAAAACTATTAGTATAATAAATGAATGAATATATATATAAAATAATTGATAACACAAATGGTAATTGTTATATAGGTAAAACTAAAAATATAAATCATAGAATGAGACAACATAGATATTCACATAGACACCAAAAACAATGTTGTTCTTCAGAACAAATATTAAAAAATGAAGATTGGTATTATGAAATAATTGAAATGACAAATAATTCAACAGAAAGAGAAAAATATTGGATAAATAATTCAAAAAATTGTATTAATAAACTAACTTATAGATTTACATATGAGTCCAAAAGAAAAGAATATTATAAAATTAAATATCTATGGCAAAAAAGTTGGGGAGATAATTTATCAAATACGAAACACGCAATTTATTCAAATAATTTATTATGTATTAGTCCTGATTTATTTTTAGTGTAGATTTAATTAAATCAATATCAAAATCAGATAATTGATATTCAATTTTAGGTTTATCTTCAAATAGTTTTTTAGGCACCGTATTTTCTTTATGGCAAATACATATCATACAATTAACAATGTCAGTTTTACCTATTTTTTTATCAGACATTCCCTCTATCATTTTAACTCCTTCCCCATTTCCTTCTGTGTTAAATCCACCCATAGATTTCCAATATTTTTTAGTAAAAATCATAGTTGCTTCGTGTATCATTCTTTTTACGTCGCAATCTATTGCAGTTAATCGCCAATCTAAATGTGGATATAAAAATAACATTTGTGGAGATCCTACTAATCCAACCTTATCTTTTTTCATTACTTCTAATGAATATTTAATATATGAAGACATATATAAATCGTCTGAATCCATACAGCAAATGATATTATGTGTCGCCATTTTAACTAAAGTATTTCTTTTATATCCTATAGATTTTCTAAAAGAACTATATTTATATTTCATTTTTATTGGTTTAATAAAATCAATAAATACTTCTTCTTCTTTTTTATTTTTAAAAAATGGTTCCTCGCCGTCGTCTAATAAACAAAACTCTAATTTATTTTTATCATAATCTAACTTTGTTAAATTAGACAATATCATTCTTTTAAAATTAGTTCTGTTATAAATTGGCATACATATTGAAACATATTCCATATATTTATATTTTATATTTTAAATTTGAAATTATATTTTAAAATATTTTAAAACGAAATGCCAAAAACTCAAGAAGAAAAAAGAGAATACGCAAAAGAATATTACGCAAAAAATAAAGAAAAAATTAAAGAAATAAGAAAACCGCAATGTTTAAAATATGAAAAAACTGACGCTAGAAAAAAGAATAGGCGAATAGTTGATTGGAAAAGACAAGGTGTTATTTCACAAGATTTTAATAAGTTAAATGAATATTATTTATCAGTAAATGAATGTGAAAACTGTGGAATTGAATTAAACCAAGACGATAGCACAAGAAAATGTCTTGACCACGACCATACTACTGGATTATTTAGAAATATTCTATGTAATAATTGTAATAAAAATAGAGGTGATTAATTATTTAATATTAATATTTTCATATCCTTTAGTTAAATTATCTGATACCTCCCACCAACCTCCAAATAAACCTTGTTTTCTAACAGGCATTCTATTATTTAATTCAATAATTTCTTCTTTTGTTTTATTTAATTCAAGAGTTAATAATTTATTTCTTTTATTTAAATCAATAACTATATTTTTAATATCAATCAACATTCTTTTCATATCAATTAACATTTGTTGATTAGACATTGTGCTTTTTGTCGCCATTTAATTTAACAATTTTTAAAAAATCTAAATAATTATTAATGTCTTCTTTATGTTTTTCTAAACAAAATGTTATAGCATTCTGCCATTGAAAATCAACATTATATCTAGGATCGCCACCACGATTATAAAAACCGTGTCTTAATCTATATACCATATTTTGTTTTTCATATATTTCAGTAATCCAGTCGTCGCAACCCCAATTGATTATTTCAGGTGGAAAATAAAATCCAAATATTTTAAAATGTTCATAACTTACTATAGTTTGAGTTAATAATTTATCATTAATATTAATTTTTAATCTACCTTTATCTTGTAATCCAACAACTCCTAAATTATTATTTTCTTTTAATAATTTAATAGATTTATTTATAAAAAAACTATCTTGAAACTCAATATCTGAACCACATTGAATAAAATATTCATTTTTATTGCCGTCTGTCATTGCTAAATAGCATAGATTAGTCCATATCCCTGCTACATTACCAACCATATTTTCTCCATATTCTTTAAAAATTACTTTAGTATTTTTCATTATATTAAAATGTTTTTCTATAACTTTTCTTTGATTTTCATTATCATATAATTTATCTCCTTTCTGATATCCTAAATATACTGTATAATTATATTCCTGACAATAATGTTGAAAAAATGATTTATAAAAATATAAATATAAATCACTTAATAAAAATTGATTTTGATATTCAGGTTTAGATTTTACTGGAATTAAAACTGCAATATTATTCATTATTTATAGTATTTAAACACAAAACTTTAAATAGTTATATGAATGATTTTTTTAATATGAATTGGTTAGTGATAACAAAATCAGGAGAATGGAAATATTTTAAACATATGAAAAATATTGCTGAACATTTAAATACAACAGTAAGTAAAATATCTTCAAGTAAAACTCATTGTTTAAGATATTATAATCATTATTGTCCTCATAGAGATATATATATACAATGTTTATATAATGATAATACTAAACAATTTCCAGAAGATACTACATTTCTTTGGAACGCAAAACAAAGAACAATATTTTATAAAAATAAGTTTGATTATTATCCAAAGTTTAGATAATAACATTTCTCATAGTTCTTTTTAAATATTCTTGTTTTATATCAGAGTATCCTTCTCTCTGACAACCATAAATACCTTTTTCATTCATTCTCCAATTATCTGTTAATACTAATTTTTCCCAATACATATCTAATCTATAATTTATATTATCTGGATCTTTTAATAATTTTTCCCAACATTCTTCCAACATATTTAAATATGTTTTATAATAATGTTTTTTTATAATATAACCTTCTGCTCTATGCACAGGATTTTTTAATCTATATGAATTATTTATTTTAATAGGATAATAATTTGTAAGATCGCCACCAATAAAAAACATATCAAAATCATTTGGTATAGTTATTTTATCTTTTCTAATAAACTTAAAATCGTCTTCCATAATACAAACTTGTTCTAAATTATTTTCAATAGCATATTTTATACATTTTTGGTGAGATAAATTACAACCTAAATTAGTTTTTATTGCTTCAATAATAATATAATCATAATCTACTAATTCTTTTTTTATTAATTCTAATCTATCTACTCTATGTGGTAAATTAATTACTAAAATTAATATATTAATTTCAGTAATTAATATATTATCATTCCTCAGTCGGCAGGGCATTATTTTTAACAGACATTTTTTTTTTATATAAAAATATTTCAGGTGTCCCATTTTTTCTAAACTTTTCTTTACAATATTCAGGATAAGTTTCACATAAATATTCTTGTGCTTTTTTATTTCCTTCAAATCTATCTTGACCACAACCACCTGGAGCATTAAACTTTGTTTTAAAAGTAATATTATTAAACCTTAAAATACCACCGTCCATTTTATAAAATAAAATAGATTGTTCTATATCTTCTTTTAAATCACATTTAGGATATAAATTATCATTATGTCTATTTATATATGCGTAAAATACTCCTATACAAAATCTTAAATCACTTGTAATATATTTCTCTTTTAACCATAAAGAATTATTTACAGGATAAACTCCCCACATATGTATTCCTTTAAATTGTTCTGTATTTAATAAATCAAAATTATTTCTAATTAATTTATCTACATTACATACAGTATCCATTTTATCTTCAACTTTCATTAATATTTTTTCAATATCGTCGTCCATTGAAACTATTTTAGTTTTTTCTGGAAAATATTTAGATATAAATATTCTTTGATTTCTTATTCCTAATTCACCAACTACAATACACTTATACCATTCTTTTGTTAATATTTCTTCATATTTTATTTTTTCTTCTTCATTTGCTACAAATATATATATATTATCTGGACAAACACTACCATTAATTAAAGTAGGTAATGTTTTTTTTAATAATTCATTATATCTTTGATATGTAGGTATTGCTATAACATAATCATTTTCAAATGTAATTTTATTAGAAATTATATCACATTTCTTTTGTCCGTGTATTTCCCTCCAAGCAACTTCTGTAATATCTTTTTCTTTAATAATATTATAATAAACTAAACTAATCCTATTACCAGTAAATGGAGCAACTTCGTGATAATATTTAGTCCCGTCTAATGTATAAAACTTATTTTTAATATCTATTTTTGTAGGATCTTTATCTTTACCTTCAAAATATACTAATAATTCACCACCTTCATAATCACCTACAGCACATATATAAGACATTCCCATATTTCTTTTATCAATATGTTTTTTAATTTTATAATTTTTATTTAACTGAACTGTTGAATAATTAAAATCAGGTATATTATCTTTAGCAACTTTATTAATCATTTCATAAATATCTCCAGTTTTTTTAATATTTTTAGTTTGATTAGATAATTGCACTGAATATCCAAATAGATTTGCTTGATATGGTATTAATCTAACATAACCTAAATTAAATCCTTCATAATGAGTATCACTACCATTTAATACATTTTTTCTAGTAGTACATTTAGGAAACTTAAAATTAATTAATAATTCAGATAATTTTTCCATTTATATATTTTATATAAAAAAAATATAAAAAAATAAATATTTATTTTTCTGGTTCAGGTTCATTTAATATTAAATCTTTTTCTGCTAATCTTTCACTTCTTCTAGGTGTTTGACCAGTAGATCCTGTCATTTGTAATCTTTCCTCAGCAAGCACCGCCTGGACGTCTCTCTCACAACAACCCCAACATATACTTTTACATTTAGATTTTTGTAAAATAACCATAAATCCACCCAATGCTCCTAATATTGAAACACAAAAAATCATTAATTCTTCCATTGTAAAATCGTCCATTTTTGTCATTTTTATATTTATATATTTTATTTTCTTTAATATAAAAAAAAGTTTCGTATAACTGATATGTGAGCATTTTTAGGTGTTTCAATTAAAAAAATATATTCTATAAAAATAAAAAAAATTATATATTCTAATTCTAAATAATATTTATAAACTCTTAAAATACTTGAAATATCCTCACATATCAGTTATACGAAACTTTTTATCCATACTTAAGTAAATGAGCAAATAATTGTTTTTTATTCATTTTCATTGAAACTAAATCCCCATATCTACAATTATTAACACACGCTTCATATAATGTCTTTTTATCAATAACTAAAAAGTCCTCTTTATTGTATTGAATACCATTATCTCTAGATCTTTTCAATACTGGTTGTAAGACAGACACTTGCTGAGGGTGCTGGGGGTGCTGTCCTGGCAACCATTGATATTCCATATTAAATACTATACCACCCATTCTAAGAGCACCGCACTTATTATGTGTTGAAGCGCGTTGTCGTGCGTCCCATTCTACACAATAATTAGTAGGTCGCTTTATAGGGTTATTCTCACGACGCCAATTGCCTTGAGGTGAAAACTTTTCTAAGCACTTTATTTTTCTTCCGTTATTGTCCATAGGCACTCGCGAGTAGCGCTCGTTCGGGTAACGAGGGCACGAATATATTTTGAAATATTTTTGAATATTATGTTCATATTTTGCCTTAATACTTAAATCTTGTAATGTTCTAATTATATCAGGTGAAATATCATATTCTTCTCCAATATATCTAATACATTTATATTTACCTGGACAGGTTAATCCATAAAACATACTTGTAGGACTGCCATATAATTCTAATTCTTTTTTATCTACTTGCTTTATTTTTTCTTCCAATTCAGCACGCATAATTTCAGCACGAGATTGTGCCCAACCAAGTGTTTTTAATTTCCAAGCATTATCCTTATTATCAAAGATAGTTGGCATTGTTTATTATCAGTTGCTTTGGTATGTAGATTTGTCAAAAGTTAATTTCAACTTTATTTTTGAGTAATGTAATTAATGTAACTTGTTGTTTTTCTATTGTTTATTATCACTTGCTTTGATTATGAATCGGTCAAAAGTTAATTTCAACTTTATTTTTGAGTAATGTAATTAATGTAACTTGTTGTTTTTCTATTGTTTTTTTAGAAGTTACATATGTAAAAAATTAATTTCAAATTTAAAAGTTACATATGTGTGTTGTTGTTTTTCTATTGTTTAAGATCGCCGATTACATATGTAATATTTAAAAAAAAAGTTTATTAATTTTTTTTGTCTATATTATTTTTTAATTTT
>Ga0208303_1000317_pt1 | contig 19886 bp, 29 predicted proteins | sample CB_VirMetaG_2_FD_184537 | JGI IMG/M metagenome (GOLD analysis project Ga0208303, IMG submission 184537) | Freshwater to marine saline gradient viral communities from Chesapeake Bay - CB_1504_2 Viral MetaG (SPAdes) (version 4) | ecosystem: Environmental > Aquatic > Marine > Coastal | place: USA... | reverse complement strand
CAGGATTACTGAAGACCTTCATTCCACCAATCTCTTCGATTGTATTTTGTTCCATTATATTTAATTAATTGTGTTCAATTTAAGCCACGTAGCAAACTACGTTAGCGGCTGAAGACTCCACGTTGGTGAACCTTCCGTAAAGAGTGCCTCCAGAAGGAATCGGAAATCCTGTTTTCTCTGTTGAAAGCTCTTTGTATGCATCAGTCTGGTAAGTGTATAAACTACCAGTTATATCCACTGTAACCGCAGCTGCGGTTGGGTTGTATATAGCAAAAACATGACGACCATTAGTTAGTGCAAGATCGTTAGTCCCGTCAAGGATGTACATGTTTTTAGGTAAAGCTTCTGAAGGATGTGCCATGTCTTATTTATTTTATGCTAGAGAAACTGCTGAGTTGTCATTACCAAATACACCGTACTCAATAAGGCTGTCAACTCTAGTTGCAATAACCTCGTAAGTCTTGTCTGGAGCTAAAGGAATAAAAGCGAACTCACCACCTCCAATCTTGGCTACAAGTGCGGTGTTGCTTTCGGTTTCATTTCTTACGTAGATGTAATTCTCTAGCTCCCCCTCTAAATTCTTAATATAGATATAAGCTCTTTCGCTTTTATCGTTTGCTTTATATACAACCAGATCGTCCGTATCCGCAGCCGTGCCTTTTACCTTGGCTCTGATCAAACTGCCAGAATCGCAAGTGAGGTTAGCCACTGTGCTTAAGGCCAACGCGCTCGTAAGCACGTCAGCACTATTAAGGCTGAGTGAAGCGCGTACTATAGCCATTATGCTTCGAAGATCAGTGCGTACTCAATAGTAAACGCTGTGCTCACGCTTGGTGTGACGCAAATGTCATTCGCTGCATCGTGCGCAGACCAAGGGATAAACATCCAATCCCCTGCATACAATCTTCCGATTTCTTCTGGGGTGCCACCAGAATCACCAATAGAAATTGTAGCGTACTCTGTGGCTACGGTGCTAGTGTTTTTGATATAGAGCTTGTGAGCCTTTGCAGCGGTATAGTCGGTGCCGTCAAACAAGTTGTACAGCGAAGTAGAAGTGGTTGTTTTTCTACCTACGCCAGTAGTCTGATCTAGGCCAGTGAGCGTTCCCGCCTTGGTGAGTGTCGCTGTGGTTGACAGCGCAAGAGCGTCACCAGTCAGGTCCCCGCTCGAAAGTGTGATTGTTGCAGTAGTAGTAGCCATTGTTGTTGGTTATATGAACGCAAATATAAGCATTATTTTTTCTTCCCTTTTCCAGCTCTGATCTTAGCTGCCTCCTTCTTACCGAAGTCACTCTTCACTCTTGCCATCGCCCAAGCGTGTTGAGACACTTTAGGTCTGTTTCCTGAAGACATGTACGCAGCTAAACCTCTGCGGTATACTTCTTTTTGTGGTCCGCTAAGTCCAGCCATTCCGCCCTTCTTGTACATCTTCATTTTGCCACCCATCTTAAATACCTTTCGGCCCTTCAAGATATCAGCTTGAGTGACCTTACCGTCACCAGTCAAGTCAGGAAATTTACCTCCCTTTTTGTATGCTTTTTTTGCTTTCATAACGAATCTCTTTGCTTCATAAGTTGATCTAAGTTCTTTGGGTATGGTTTACCCTTCTTATATATAGCTGCAATCCTTTTGATCAAAGCAGCACGACGCTTAGGGTCTTTACTCCCAGCTAAATATTTTTTGTTAATCTTCATGACTTGGGGTGATTAGCCTGCTTAAACTTAGCCTGCTTTACAGCACCTGGATGAGGCGCGTAATCCCCCTTCATTAGATAGTACCTCCCCTGCTCCTCCATCCAGTGGTAACCGCTTGGTGGGTCTACAGATACTTTTTTACTAGAGACAGAAAGCTTTCCGCCTTTGTTATACTTAACAGTCTTCATTAGCAGTTCCATTTGCGCAAGGCAAGAGCCTTCCTGGTTGGTTTACCGTTAGGCTTCTTCATTGGTCCTTTTACACCAGACATCCTAGCGCAGAAAGACTTTCTTCTTTTTGCTGCTTTGCTTCCTTTCTTTAGTTTAGAGGGTGGTGTTGTTACAGCAGTTTGAAGGTTACTACCTGTTTCCCTGTTGTACTTTCTCACACCTTCGGCGGTAAGTCCTCCAGAACGGGACTTGTGCTTACCCATCTTGAGACTTACGTTACCCCCTTTTTTATACTTTTTGCAGCATCGCATGAATCAAAGATAATAAAAACAAAATAGTCAGATAAATCTATTCTTTAATGCGTTGTAGTTCTGAAGGACTTCGGAGGCTGAGAGAATGCGATCATATAAATCACAAGCAGCTATATTTCCAGAAAAGTGTCTTCCACCTGCAGAGTCTTCTGCGCCAATGCCAGAACCAACGCTTGCTGTCAAAGGGCCAAGGCCAGAGGCTACGGTCTCCACCAACGAACCGTCCACGTATAGCTTCAAGTTAGTCGAGTCGAAAGACGTTGTTACGTAGCTCCATTGATTTAAGGTAGCGTTATCAGTGTTCACGCTCGTAGAAACTGAGCTGTTGTCGGACTTTCTGACAAGCGTCCTATAGTTTGCGTTCGCACCACCCACGTCATAATACGTCATAAAGCTCACGCTCCAGTTCCCAATTAATGCTCCATCGGAAGAGTTGCTTGTAGGACGAACCCATAAACTATAGGTAAATGAGCTGTTTGCGGTTGGGTTTAAATTTGAAAACGAAACATAGTCGTCTGTTCCGTCAAAATTAATGTACCCGCCGTTATCAGTATCGTAGTCATACCCAGGATTAGATGGGTTGGTCTCCATGTTAGTAAGCGCACCATCGCTACTCCCAACGAGGTCTGTCCATGTAGTGCCTCCAGAAACACCGTCATACGACCTGCTATTCCCTGCATCCACGTAAAACACTAACCCGTCTGTAACGATGCTATTTTGATTCTTCACGCTCATACGAAACGGTTTTTAAGTGCGTTGTAGTTTTGAGTAATCTCTGATGCCGTAAGCGAGCTGTCATATATTGCGCATGTAGCAACCCTGCCGCCAAAGGTATTTAAACCTGTCGAATAGTAAGACGCTCCAATCACTAGATTGCTTGCCGTAGTGAGTGGTGTGTGACCGTCGCCAGAACCAGAGGTGCTGCCTGCGTATGTAGTCTTGGCTACCCCGTCAATGTAGAAGTCGTAGTGACTTCCATTCCAATTCAAGGTAATGTAGTTCCAACCAGTCGGTATAGTGTCTCTGATGTATGTACGCCCAAATCCAGTAAGGGCGTCTCCGTCCAATATAGTTAGCGTTTCGCTTGTGGCATATGAGGTGGTTGAGCCAAATGTTAGCCCACCCTGAAACGGGTCAGCGCCCGTTCCGTCCGACCCGTTCAGGCAGGACAACCCCATGTTAGTTGTAGATGCGGTTACTGTGTTATTTAAGTAGACCCACATGCTGATTGAATACACATCAATACCCGTGCTGCCAACGGTCAATATATCATCGACACCGTCCATGTTAAAGTAACCACCGTTACCTGAGCTATACGTGGGACCGTTAGTCAGAGTTGCATCATCAGATCCAATCAAATCCGTCCACGTAGTCCCGCTACCAGGATACGACCTAATGTTCCCCGCATCCACGTAGAACACCAACCCATCCGTTACTATGCTTTTCCCGTAGCTGTAGCTCATACGAAACGGTTTTTAAGGGCGTTGTAGTTTTGGAGTACTTCGGCATCCGTTAAAGCTCTGTTGTAAACTCTCGCATTGTAAAAGGTGAACTTTCCATGATTTGAGTTAGCTGGGTACCGACCTAGGTAAGTAGCTGCATTAGCCGTGAATGAAATACCAGACACTGATGCCTCTAAAGCACCGTCTTTATAAAGTTTGAAGTCACCAGAGCTGTCGATTACCAATGTAAACGAGTGCGTCTCTCCTATAGGAAACTGCATATATCCAGCTGGTGAGTTACCATAAGCACTACCATTGTAGGTTCCGACCCTTCCGTGGGGGCCACCCGTAGTACCCCCCAGAAAGAACTGAAACTTACTCCCCGTTCCTCCTTCTATGGCGAATATACCCCTGTTGGTCGTAAGTGAAGTGTAGTCGTTCCTTGCGGTAAAAGATATGGTAACGTCTGTGTTAGATGGAACGACTCCTGTAGGAAGCGTTATGTAGTCATCAGAACCGTCAGTCGAAATCCCTCCACCACTCCCTGAGTCAAAGGTAGGACCGTTTGCCAAACTATTGCTAATACCCCCTGACAGGTCCGTCCACGTATTACCGCTACCAGGATACGAGTTGTCATTTCCTGCATCTACATAGAATACTAGCCCATCGGTTACGATAGGTGCGTTATTTGCAAACCCACCCATTTAGATCTCTGCGTTAGGATCAGTCCACTCAGGTCCAGCTAACAGCGTAATAATCTCTTCGTGAGAATATTCCTGACTGCGTGTAGTAAGAGCAACTATCGAAGGTGGTTGGTCCCCTTCGTACTTCACAAAGCTTTGCGTGTTAGCTAAGTTCTTTCTCAGCGTGTCTGCTGATGTCTCCATGACTTCAGAGAAGTCGATTGTATCTACCTCTGAGAGGTCAAAGATTACATAGTGTCTGTCTTCGAAATGCATTTTAGTAGTTGTTTGATGGGTCTAAAGCCAAAACAATAGTAGCAGCTACATAGTAAATAGTATTTGTAGGGTCTACACTCCAGCTTAAAATATCTCCTGCGTCGAAGTCTGTTGCTTCGTTCTCGAAATCAAACACTTGTGTGTGGAAGTTTCCGCTTCCAGAAGGGGTGGCAGTTATCGATGCGGTTGCGGTTTCTGTTCTGTTTTTGTGAAAACCGAGGACTGTTGAACCTGGGCCAGTACCGAAATGGCTAAACTGAACTACAATCCTTAAGAACTTCCCGTTAAATGGGGCTACGTAGTGAGACTCCCAGTCACTGTTGTTTGTGATTGTTGAATTAATGCTCTCTACAACCCCAATAGGAAGGTATCGCTTATCGGAAGAAGAAAGAGACCCTGCTGTGCAAGTAATTACACTTATGTTCAACGGGTAGTCACCCGCCTGCTTCAACATTCCGTTTGAGTTCACTGAAAGCTGCGGTAAGCCAGATACGTCGTTTACGCTGAAGATGGTTCCAGTCGTTCCCGTGTCTACCTGGAAGAGATCGTGCGTACCGTCGTGGATAGTAAAGGTATCTGCTGTGCCTGTTGGGTCTAACTCAATATCAAGATTAAAGCCGTTAGTGTCGATGGTTCTATCAGCATCAAGAGTTTGGTCGGCAGTTCCGATTCCGCCACTTCCTCCGCCACCAGAGGCTGCTTCTAATCCTATACTAGTGCTGCTGTGGTCGTAGGTCAAAACATAGTTGTCTTGACCGCTGCCTACAGACTGATCGGCATTGAATGTAAAGTTCCCAAGAGTTACGTTGCCTGAGCCATTAGGCGTGAGGGTAATATCACCATTAGTATTGGTAGAAGTTATCGCGTTTCCGTTAACGGTAATGTTGTCAACGCTTAACGTGGTCAAAGTACCAAGGCTGGTGATGTTGGTTTGAGCCGCACCCGTAACAGTAGCCGCAGTGCCAGAAACATTACCAGTAACATTGCCAGTCAAAGCACCAGCAAAACCTGTAGCAGTCAATACACCTGAGTTAGAGTTGAAGGTTAGGTTTGTTCCTGACTTGGGCGCTAGATCTCCTGTTGCTGCTGTTGTAAACAGTACGTTGCAAGAAGTATCGCTACTTTCGTCAGCTACTGTTACCGCAGTAGCTACCGCAGCGGTACCTGAAGTATTCTGGTTTCCCGCACTATTTACACCTGGCAAGTCTATGCTGCCTGAGCCGTCAAAGCTAACCCCGCCGATGTTTACAGCAGAAGCCAAAGCTGTCGCTGTATCAGCATTACCCTCAAGAGCTCCGTCAAACTTAGTAGCTTCTATCTCACCAGAAGCCTTCATGATTACATTATCGCCACCGCTGACCTCAAATATGATTTGGTTGTCAGTTCCGAACTTGATTCTGTTATCGGCATCTCTACCAATCTCTAAACTAGAGTTCACAACAGAAGTAATTCCTGTTTGGGCGGCCTCTACGTTTAATGTTACGGTGCCCGTAGTACCCCCTCCAGAAAGGCCAGTGCCTGCGGTAACGCCCTCGATGTCTCCGCTACCACCCCCGCCCGACACAGTGGTAAACGAAAGAGTTCCACTCCCATTAGTTGTTAGTACCTGGCCGTTAGTTCCGTCCGAGGTAGGGTACGTGAGTCCGCTTGCAATAAACGTATCCGCGATAGTAGTTGTTGCGTTTCCGCTGGTATCAACGTCCACCTTGAATTTATCATCTCCAGCAGCGTTTTCACAAATGATGTGGATGCGGTCATCTCGCTTGCTGCCAATCAATGTTTTAGACGTCGGAGCGGATGTGCCTAACGCGACAGGTTGCTGAAAAAGAAATCTGTTTTGGTTGGTAAACGCCGTAAAAATGTCACCGACTGTGGTGCTATTAAATTTAATGCTATCGGAGGTTACCTTAATTGAACCAGAATTGGAGTTGTCCGTAAGGTTGATTTGATCGGCAGAAAGGTTAATATCCCCAGTTCCGTCAGGCTCAATAAGGATGTCTGCGTTTGAAGCGCTCGTAATCTTATTCCCGTTTAGGTCTAAGTCACCACCAAGCTGTGGGGACGTATCGCTAACTAAATCGGTAGTGTTCGTATCTGTGGTTTGATCAACCCAATCCAGGTTTCCACTCCCATTAGTTGTTAGTACCTGGCCGTTAGTTCCGTCAGCGATAGGCAGAGTGTATGGAGATACCTGACCCGTAGTGCCGCCAATGAAGAACTTACCGCTTGCTAGATTCGGTATGTCGTTTGACCTACCGATAGCAGAAACCTTCATTTTCTGGATGTTGGTTCCATTGGTTTGAAGCACAATGCCTACGTTCTGAATAAGATCTGTAGAAGCAGAGGGCTTTGTTGCTGTGAGACCACCCGTACCGTTAACGTATACTATATCCCCTACAGAAACACCAGTAAGCCCCGTGATAGTTTTATTAAACAGGCCAGCCACAATCGCTTCACCGTTTGCTCCGTCTAAAGTTTCTTCGAGCAGAACACCAACAACTGGCATTTTAGCGGAGTCATTAGCACACGCAGCGCCGACTAGGATGCTTGCTCCAGAAATACCTTTAGCGTACAAAGGCGTACCAGCGGAAAGAGTGCTTCCGTCGTCATTCTGAACCTGGAGGTATACAGACTCAACATAATCCCAGGCCGTATCGTAATCAGTTCCACTCTGCTTAACTATTACCTGACGCTCAACACCACCTGTAGGTACACCTTGCCCAGCAGAACCTGTAGCCCCCGTGGGACCAGTTGCGCCTGTAGCGCCTGTAGCGCCTGTATCGCCCTTAATGCCCTTTTCTGTAACCGTTAAAGAGCTAGATGCTGGGGACGTAACTGTTACCGAGGTAGACCCGCTTGTTGTAACCGTTATAGCCATGTTATCTAGAGATATCTTCGTTTACAGTGAATGAACCTCTTAGTATAGTGGTTACCACCTCACTAACTTTTTGTTGAATATCGTAAGTAAAAGAACCAACAGGCAGTTCCTTCATTGTATCCGCTGAAGCTGTAACAGTAACCACACCAGAAGTAGTGCCGTCGCTAAAAACAAACCCATTACTTAGTTTCGATCTTTGTTCTTCGCTTAAAGCCTTGGCGTTTGAAGTCGAAGAAGAAAGGCTGCTAGAAGCAATCACTTCCCTTTCAGAAACTCCTGCTCTAGATCGAACGGGATTAGTTTTTACGTCCATTAAAAACTCATATCCAGTCAAATCTAAAGCGACTCCGCTAGAATCATTTAATGTAAGGCTAATGGAAAAGGTATCTCCTCTCCTACAAGTGATATCAAGCTTTTCAGCTACGTCTAGGTTTACTTTACTTGCCATGTTATCCTAATAGTGAGTTTACAATATTGTCTACGCTATCCCCCGCCTCTGGAAGCTCCCCTCTGTTTCCTTGACGCTGAGAGAGTAATTTACTTTGCTCAGAAGACTGCTTCTTTACTCTATCGTCCTTCCTGTCTTCTTTTAAAACCTCAAGCTTTTCCTTAAACTCTTGGTCTTCAGTCTTAAATCCAAGGGTAGCCTGAGCCTTGATGATCTCTATTTCCTTCCTAAACTGATGCTTTACCTCCTCTAGCTGCCCTTCAAGCTGGGTCTTAAGCTGCATTTGCTGAGCCTCTAGCTGAGCCTCCATCTGCATTTCTTGCATCTTAGCCTGCGAAGCAGCTTGAGCGGCTTGCTGCGCTGACTGAGCCTGCATCTGTGAGTTTTGAGCAGCCATCTGTTGCTGCTGAGCCATACGCTTCTTACGTCTTACCACCAAAAGCCTTTCAGCCTGGTTAACATCCTTCATGTTTCTAATGGCAATCGCATCTTCGAGGTCTATCTCTTTTTGTTGAATAGCCATTTGAACATTTTGCTCTAAGTATACCTTGTCTTTGTCTTCCATTTCTTTCACCACCTGCACACCGAAGTTATACATAGGGAGATCATTAAAAGAAGAAAGAACAGCCATGTTTTCCTTGCCTATAGCATTACTGTATATCTCATGAAGAACAGACTCTTCTGGTATGATTTGCAGGCATTTAACTATGTCTTCACAAACCTTTTTGTAAAGAATCATAGAAGCATTAGTGATGTCGTATATGGCGTTATTACCTGCTGCGATAGCATTCTGCTGAACACCCACCAAGGTATCACCCTTCGGTGTGGAAGCATCCATCATTTCGTTAACGCCTGTAGCATCTCGAATCATTTTTAAATAATGATTGTACAGACCAATCAGTTCGTTGATATTTCGAATACTATTTCCTATCTCTCTTACTGGAGGGTTTTGGAATCCTCCTTCTGGGTTTTTGCTTCTATAATAGAATACACCAGTCTGCTCGTAGATATCGTGCAAGTCCAAAGGCTGTAGGTCTCCACCTTTACCTAGCTGCACATTCTCCAATCCCTCGATATCAATAATCAATCCGTCTGGCTTTGCCTTAGCGATAGCCTGCTGAATCTTCAAGTGAGTCAACTGAAGCATATCAGCAAATCCAGTACAGCTTTCTACCATAGACTTCGGCATCATGTCCCGAATGTTGGTAGCCACTGGAGAGTAAGACAACCTAACAGATGATATATCGTGTATATTTTTTGGTACGTTCTTAGATCTTCCGTAATTAAATACGATGTTAGATCCGTTCATGACATACATACCCCCATACACGGTAGCGACATCCATTTTAACTGGATTTCTTTCATATACACTGCCTGGTTTTTCGGAGTATTCAAATCCCTTCATAAAGAAGTTTACGTTACCAAAACGATTCTCCTTCTCTTCAAAATAAATACAGTCAACAGAGATAAACTCGAATTCAAGAACATCTACCATGTACTCGTCATAACCATAATCAGTCCTTTGAGACAGGTTATTATAGCTGTTTTTACCAAAAGAACTTGGGTTGTTACCGTACTTACCCTTAACAGATTTAGCCAGCTCCTCTAACTGCTCTTCTGTAATCTCACCAGCAGATATTCTTCTTAACTCCTGAATGGAGATAGACTTAACATGACCCGCGTATATCAAGTCTTCAAAAAACGGGTCCTCTGTATGGCTGTGAATAAACGTAGAGGGGTCTACGTAATCAGTCTTAATCCCGTGGTTAGGATCATTAGTTCTTTTAACCACACACATACCTAGAGCAACGAGGTCATTAACGCATCTCCGTAGAGTCCCGTCATTGAAGTTGTTCCAAGAAAGGGTCATGTTAGTTCCTATCTGAGCGGCAATCTCTGCATCAGTTTTGACGTTAGTACCTAAAAGGATCTCAGCCTCCTCCAGAGAGTCTGGAAGCTGATCTGGGTCCTCGCCAATTACCATACCCGTCTGCTGTTTAAGTTGCTGCAATTGTTTTTTTGCCTCAACTTGAATCTCCATCCTTCTTTTCTTGTTGTTCTTTTCGGAAGAAGAAAGAGGATCAATAGCCTCTAAGTTTGGGTAAGGATCTTTAGAGAGTATTTTATTTACAACAACCCTAACAAACTTGGGTAGAATAGGAACAGGGGTGTAGTCCATGTTCATTAAGCTTCCGTCTCCATCGTTAGGATTAAGCGAACGAAGAAGCTTCTTATATATGTTGGTGTCTTGAGTACCGTTAGCGTAATCTCGGCTTCTTTCGAATATCGTGTTTCTTCTACCGTAAAGAGATGTAGACTCTTTTATCTTGCCCCACTGGTTTTCAATAGCTTTTGCATACTGCAACCCATAAGACATGCTTTCTTTAGTTGATGCGTCCGCTAGAGGGTTTGGGAAAGAATGCTTGCTATTTTTATCGAGGCTCATAATTTACTTGCATTATGCATATTCTGCAAATATAACAAATCGTCGTTAGACCTTATATTTTCTAAAAAACACCTTTTCCTTAAAGTCAGACTTAGGTTTTTCTTTCTCCTTCTGAGCTGCAAGTAAGGCTAACCCTGAACTAATAGTCAAGTCAAACTTAGTTCGTTTATCTATTTTAAATCCAATCCAATCCTCAAGGGTTTTATTGAAATACATAGCGCCAGTCTCTCCGCTTTCGTGATTTACACCAACGTGATCATGAATATACTTCTCTATAGACTGGGCATGAGACTGTATCACATCCTGGGAGTTAGATGGTATTCCTTTTGTCTTTACGTTTACATGAGAAGAACTACTCATGAGATGCCTAGGCCTATCCATTAGGTATCCATCGTAACCTCTTGACTCAAAGTACCTTACGATACCATACTTATTATTCTCTACAAGCAAAGGATACCCATAATAAAATGCACACATAAGGACATCCTCATAGAATATACTCGCTAGGTCTGGCCTAGATGCATACTCCACAACAAACATGTTAGAGGGGCGGTTCATACTAAACTTATTGTACATATGTAGTGCCCCTTTAGATCCCCTGTTATCGACTGTAGCATCTAAGTCATAGGAGTCAACTCCGCCGCAGCCATAAGAAACAAACGGAGCTATTTTTTTACCTCTTTCTGTTTTTAATATATTTCTTTCAGAGGGGTCAGGCATCCAAGAAACCCTAAACCTACCATTAGGTGTAGGGGAAAAAACAACCTCTTTGTCTTTTTCCTTCCAGGTAAAGTTTCCTGTAACCACAGGGTTAGGATACAGCTCCTCGTTGTGCTCTATCTGCTGGTATATCTTTCCTATATTGAATAAACTGCCCTCAATGCTATCCCTGAATGCTTCATCTTCGGTAAACGGAAACTGTCTGGTAACCTCGTTTAGTTCAGATGGGTTGTCTTTGAAGGATTTGCGTTCATTCTTCAGATAGGTCTTACTACCAATTTCGATGGTATCCCCATCTATACCGTGTATGTGTACGCTTTGGGGTGGGTCTTCTACAACGGCATTGCCATATACATCAAAGAAACCCTCTAGGGCATCATAGGCTGGGATAAATATTCTATAAAGACCTGTCTTTGTCCTATCGTTATTATTTCTTTCGTTAGGATCAGAATCATACCACAGCCCTTTGTATTCCTCACCTCCTTTATTCATGGGGTTTACCGTACTACCCACAATGGCTTTACCTATCACCTTGCGCCCTACGATCAAACAAGTACGCTCAATCCTCCAAGCCTCTCTAATGTCGGTTGGTTTTTCCCACTTACCAGCCTCATCGAGATAAAGCATATGTAGCTTCTCACCGTCATATGCGTTGTTTGTGGTGTTTTTCCAGTTTATCACCGTGTTTAGAGCGTCACCCCTGTGTGACGTTTTGTTGTTTTTAGTGATACGCTTGGATGGCTCACGAAATGCCAGCTCCATTCGGGGGTTGGTGGTACCGTCCTGGATAGGCTTGAAGAAGAATGGGTAGCCCCTAAAAATAGAGACTACTTTTTTCATGAAAATATTCTCTTGCGAGTCTTTACCAGTTTTCGACTGTATGCCAAGAAGCTTCTCTTTAACTTGACTAGCTTCATCCACAAGGACAGCAGAGCATATATTAGTGTAGCCAGAACGACGACACTTAGTATAAAGCTGACCGAAACAACGAGGGTCAGCTTCACAAGCAGCCATGTGCGTAAAGATGTCTTTTTGGAAAGCAAGGTATGATGGGTATCCGATATCAATTTTAGACCATTGTAGAAACATATAGTGTCTCCCTGTAATATACGTAGGTTCCCCATTATTGTAAAACCATACACCGTCGCGCCTACGCTGAAACTCTTGTTCGACGTAAGAACGAAACTTGTTCCGAAACTCGGCAGGTTTTTCGAGCCACTCATCCATACTGCGTATCCTACGCATTTCCTCTGGCATAGGTGTGCGTTTCCACAGCTGCAACCTCTTTGGTTGGTCATGGAAGAGAATTTCCGATTTACTCGGTTTCTTTGGGAGTACCACGAGTAACCCGTGGAGCTCGATAACCTCTCCTTCTGTACCGTTAGGGTCGATCTTAATCCCCTTAGTTTCATATCCTTTTATGTCGATTAAATTAGACATCAATAGCTCTGTCCGTGTGAGTTCATCCTTCCCAGCGAAGGTACGCCTTCTTTAGGGTTTTTAATCTCCATTTGTTCACCGCACTCACACTGTCCTTCAGGGTAGTAAACACTACCATTTTTGAACTTCATGGTGAGGCTTCTTACAGATTTCTCTGCTTTACATTCTCTGCAAATTAGATCGGGCATGTTGTTTAATTTAATTGGTACACCAGACAGGATTCGAACCTGTGACCGTCTGCTTAGAAGGCAGATGCTCTATCCAACTGAGCTACTGGTGCATGTGCTCCCTCCAGGACTTGAACCTGGGACCTGCCGATTATGAGTCGGATGCTCTAACCAACTGAGCTAAGAGAGCTTAAAGTATACTTTTATGTGATCAATCGTAACTGACTGATTGTCAAAGTTATAGTCGTCCCAGTATATAAGTCCGCTCGCGCTACTTAGAGAATCTTTCTGCGAATCCTCCTGAGTAGTCTTTGTCTTTTTCGATTTCTCCATTGTCGTTTAGTTCTTTAACCATTTGTTCTAGCCTCTGGCGCTCCACCAAAAGCTCTTTACAGTCGATAGCAGTTTGCTTTATGGATTGGAGCTCAGCTTTACGCGCAGACCCTCCCGCTTCGGGGTCCACTGGCTTCTTGACCTCCTCTATCATGTTGTTGATCGCTATTTCCATGCTCTGCATGAGCCTTCTAGCGGCGCTAACGGTAGTAAATTTACTAGCCATTAAACTTCTTTGTAAAGCAGGTCTTCAACCCTGGTTCTATAGTATTCCTTTCCATCAATCGTGATCCTGTAGTCTCGATTTTCTTTAAATCCAACCACATCCCCCACGGAAAGGCCTATCTCTTCAATCCCAGAAGACGAAAACGCGACCCTACCTCTTGTTGGTAGCTTCTCGCTAAGCTTGACAACCTCGACAAGCTTCGATTCTTGAACTTCTTCTTCTTCAATAGCCTCAAGAAGACTCCAGCCCGCAAGAGGGTGGACATCACCAGTACTACTGTCTTTAAAAGCAATAGCTTGATTATTGATAGCATGATCTTCATCATATCTGACAAGGTAGTGATTGTCATCACCAGTAAGTGGCTGACCTTCATTGATAACCACGAGATGATGGAAGTAAAGCGTGTCACCAGGCTTGACACCAGTGTCGTACTTAAACGGGACAGCCACGACAGGGCCTTCTGTAATTCTGTTTTCAAATTCATTAAATCTATTATCTACGTATAATTCCAATCCGCCACTTGTTGTGATGGTGTCGTCTATAGTCTTTTCTAACTCGACTACAAATAAGTTAAAAGTCTTCATTCATTAAAAATTTAAATCAAATTCAAGAACACAAGGCATTTCATCTACAGCCTTCCAGAGCATAGTGCCTTCGTCGTTTTCAATATATATAAGGTATCGCTGTTTTCCAAACTTATGAAGCTGTCTTTCGTCTTCAACGATAGCTGATACCTCCCCAGATCCAGCCCGCATACCTACATAATAAGCCATGCCGTTTTTAGGGTCTCTTCCGACCACAATTTTTCTAATAAGTCCTTCCATGTTAGTTTAGGGATATACCCAAATCACCAAGCAGGTCGTCTAAAGGGTCGTTGTCTCTAAAAGCGCTGTCCATTACGTCCTTAAGAGTTTCCAGTTCTTCTCGGCCCTCTAAATTAAAGCTGTACATGGTTTTCATTTCTGCGCTTTCATCTCCCTCTTCAACGGCGTCAAAATCTATAACTCCGACGACTATAGAAGCTAAAGTACGATCTTTCATTTCGAACTCCTCGATTGTCTCCTCCATCTTTTTGACGAGGGAATACATTTCGGCAAAGAAGAGGGTGTCTTTCGGGTTCATGATGTAAATTTGTTTAAGTCAAATATACGAATTAATATGCCTAGGTCTCAAATTAAGAAAACAAGGATGTTCAGGGACTTCTCAAAGATGCCCTCTAGGTTCGTCAAAAACAACTATTTAAAAAACCTTAAAAGCGCTACAGAAGAGTTTGTTGACGGAAGCGAGATTACAAAGAGCTACCTGTACTTTATGCTGTTCGTTTACGAATTAGAGTTCTTTACTATATCCTGGGTAGCGGGAGAATATGGAATGAATAAAAAGAACCTGGCTGACAGGATGATATATCCTTTAGTATCCTTGGGGTATTTGTATAAGCACTTCGATAAGCTAACACCGTCTCAAACCCTGGAGGATCACTTATTCCGAGACGAAACCAAGTTTAACTACCGTGTAAGATATGCGCTATCGCAGAAAGGCAGAATGGCGGTACAGCGTTTCTACAACTCACTTTAGAAGATTGAGTAGAAAGTGTTGATGTTGTCCTCGATGTTCGTGCGGTTGGTGGATTGGTCAGATGCGTATATTATCAATTCGCTCCTGTGTCCAATCATTGCAGTAAAAAATAATTTTATATTACCCTGCATTGTAACCTGTGCATATGTTGAAGTCAAGTGACTTGCCCCGTTTTCATATACAGCCAAATTGGGGGAAGCTAAATCGAAGGTTTTTATAGTCAAATCAGAAGACGAAAAAGAAGGGTTTTTGTACCCTGCCGAATAAATTGCACCCGCATTAGTGTCAAACATCAACAGGTCACCACCTCCGAAAGATTGCCAACCGTGGTGCTGGCCTCCCGCTGCTGTTTCTGCTGACCTATCGCGTTGAGTTACATCTACTACGAAATAATCTGAATCGGTTACGCTAATATCTGATGACAAACTCATTTGTTTCGTGCCGTCTGAATATATCGAAGGCTTCCCGTTCTCTGTCACCACACCCGTCGTCCCGTCGTAAATCTTAGGCTGGGCTGCCGCCGTCGTTTGCGTGGCGTTATTTGAGTCAGAAGACTGATCATACCACACCGAAATAAACCCGTCTGATGATCCACAATGGTTAGCCAACCCAGTGGTATCGAGCTCACCATTAACCAAGCGTATATCCGACTCTGCGTTGTCACTGGCTCTTCTAACCTTGATAGCGTTGCTAGAATACGAACTAGATAGCTGTCTTAACGAGTAAGCTGCGGCAGCTCCTGAATAAGTGTCAAGAAGATACCCACCACTTCTAGCAGCTATAGAAGCTGATTCAGCAGCGGACAATCTATTTATGCCAGACCCTAAACCCAACATTATGCGTCTGGTTCAGTTGGTAAAAATCCGTCGGGAAGTGTGTCTACTGTAGTGTAGCTCACAGACTCGTCGTCTTGAAAACACAGTGCGGACTGATCGGTATCTCTGTCGTCTACAATCCAGCCCCACCAGTATTTAGTTACAGGGCCGCAGCCTTTCTCCATGGCTTTGTCGCGGCTGATCTGCTCTGCATTTGCTGTAGTAGTAATATAATACTTCATCAGATGTAATGATTTCGAACCATCAAAAGGTGTTTACCCGTTTGTGTGTCGGTTCGGGTAGTAAAAATGTTTCCATTGGTTTGATTATAAACATACTGATTATCTTTAGTATAGGTGCCATACCAAAGTTCCCCGCCATAATTTCGAATATCGTCATCAACAAAAGGTGTGTAGCTATTGGTATACGAGTTCTGGTAATCGTGGTAGTGCGCCGCAACAACATATTCCGCTGCATCCGCTAAACGCCAGTCGCTATAACTAGCATAGCTGAAACTATGGGCGTAGGTGGCAGCCTCAGAAATCGTCCTAGCCAAAAGATCGTTATATGCGTCTTGCACATACCACCCCAACCCTGTCAGGTGGTCGATACAGTATCTGTCGTTGCTGCTGTTATTACTGGCGCTTTCTTGAAAGCCCTCGGTAAACTGTTCGCCTACGTCGTTGGTAAATCTAAATTTGTTTCCAAAATCGTTGTTTGCAGACAGTAAAGAATTGCTGTCTGATCCCTCATAATCGTTTGCGAGCATTGCTACTGTGGCGGCCAAAACAGGAGGCGTGTAATTGTAAGTGCCTTGAGACCTATGCCAGGTGACCAAATAGTCAACCCCTGAGTCGTTTTGATCCCAGGGTAGAACTCGCTGATAATGTATTCCAAAAGCCACTTCTATAGGATTGTTGGTTGTTTGTAAAGATATTCCTAAGCCAAGCATAAGACAAAGATAGCAATTTTATCTTCCTTGCCCTTTATAGGCTTTTTTGTAGTTTTTACTACGCTTATTACTTGACGTCTTTGTCTTAGCGTGCACTCCTGGTCGAGAAACTTTGTTTTCCTCAGGTGCAAAATTGTTTAATTGCTTTGCCATTAGATTACTCTATAATAGGTTCCTTTTTCGTCTCTGTAAGCTCGCTTGATCTGATTCCTGTTCTTCCCTGACTCTTTATAAGAGACATGAACCCAGGCAGGGTTTTCGTCATCGCCGAACTCCCATATCATCTGATCCCACTCTAAGTTCTTCTTTATGAAGTCAAATATTTCTGAGTTAGTGACCTTCCCGTATATATCGGCGTCTATATCAATAGCTTCCCCAATCATATGTTGAGAGTACTTACTACCCCCGATAGCCTTGTTTAATTTTTTTGATCGAAAACCAGAGGTAACCCCGATAGGTACGCCAAAGTGGTCACGCACTGGTTGAAAGATATGGTCCGCTACAGCCTGTAGGTTGTGTATCGCCCACTGATCAGGGGTGTTGTCTATCCCCTTTCGGGTCGCGGTGTTTGATTTCACCACCTCCTTTAGTGTAAGGTTTTTGCTTAATTTCATTTTTCTGAGCCACCCAAGACGGGTTGATTCTTTTGATTCGGGGGTTGTGATAATATTTCTTCAATCTATGATTGAATATAGCAAAGTTAGAAAAAAAATTTGTGAGATCGAAAAGTTTACCTTACCTTGAGATCAGCAAACCGAATTTACGAAACAATTTAAAACAGTTATTTGCTATGAAGAATCTTATTTTAATCCTTGCTCTTGCAGTTTCGAGCTTAGTATCTGCACAATTCACTGGCTGCAAAGCTACATTCACTGTATCCCCTAATGACTACGGCCTTCACAGCTACAGTCTATCTGTATTAATGCCTAACGGACGGGAAGTAATGATCAATGATGATATGAGCGGATCAGTATTTACAATCGGAGGAGCCGAAGGTGAAGGTGATGTCTACACACTTGTAATGAGCGACTTTAACGGAAACGTTCAAGACACATACATTATTAAGTCTGAGTCTGTAGATGGAGCGTGCTTATCCCTATTTACTGCAAACAACTTGGTTGGAGACAACTCAAAGCTGTTCATCCATAACGGAGAGGGCGTCGTTGGATACTAATTAACCACGAGAGGGCATATCCCTCAGAGCTTGAAGTAAGCCTTTTGATCCAGCAGCCTTTTGCCGTGATTGAAAGGCTTTCTTTTGTCTCATCTTGTTAGCTGACTGTGGCGTATCCTTTTTTGTCAGGTAGTCCTCAACGAAATCATTAAAGTCACTGCCAGATCCAGACGCAGACGTTTGCTTAAAGGCTCTCATGGCGTCTTGTCTTGTAACTGGTACCCCGTCAACATAAAACTGATCTTGAATTTCAGAAAACTCGCCAACTGGAGACTTTATCATCTTTCCAGATGCGTCTCTACGCCCTTCAACGCCTTTAGCCCCTTGAACTACCTTCTTTCTTTTGATATCAATCTTAGGTTCTCTGCTTGGCTCAACCTGTCCCCCTTCTGCATACTTCTTTACCATGTCGTAAAGAGCTGCCTTACCTCCCTTCATATACTTTTTAGTCTTCATAATATTAGCTTGCTATAAATACTTCTAATTGTGTTGTGTCGTTGGTAGCGTTAACTGCCAAGATGCTCTCTAAGTGAACTAAAGTAGTAATCGGTGTGGCCGCGTCGTCATCAACTGCGATTGCATCCGCAGAACCACCCAAGATAAAGCTCTTACCAGGAGCGAGTAATACACTTGCCGAATCACCAGCTGCGTTTGTACCGTCAGCAGCGATCTGAAGAGAAAGAGTAACGCTATTATCAGCATCCAAGTTAGTAACCCTTATATACTTCGCGTCTCCATCGTCAATGGCGCCGTCATTAGTGCTAACAAGGTCTCTAAATACAGCAACGGTAGTCTGTGTATTTCCAGATCCACCATTAGCTGGTAATGTTACAATTCTGTTGAATGATTGAGTTACGCTTGCTATAGAAGTGATGTTCTCGCTACCACGGTTTGATCCGTTTAGCGTGAGCTCTTCTTTAATCGTTACAGTGAGTACGGCCATACCGCAAATATAAGTTATTTCTTTTTCTTGAGTCGGGACTTCTCTCGCCTACCACGATTCTTGCTCTCTGCCTCAAACCCTACGATCTTACCGCCCTTATGAGAGGCATCAAGGCTGTCCCCATTCCCATAGGTTCCTTTCTCTCGGTTGTACTGGTTTAGCTCAGCCCGTTTCTTCTTTGCTCTGCCGCCAGATCCAAACTTCTTGTACTCCTCTTTGTAGTTACGCTTCTTAACTCTCATACTGCAAATATAATGAAGACAGTTTTTGCGCCTTTACAACTTAATTAGTTTGATTGACGCTCCGTAGCTACTGTTTTATTACTTACATAAGTAATCCTAAAGACAGCTTCGTAGGTTTAAAACATCTATGAAGCTTTATCGCTGAATAGCTTTGGCGAAGTTACAACTTTTTTCTTACAAAGTCAAGTCAGTAATATACTTTAAGTAAACCCTATAAGTCTCTAAGCGACAGCCTCTTAACCCGTATATAGTGGTGGCGCGTTGATAACTTAGTTAATAACACACCGCAAGAAGCGGCGAAAAAAGATGATCGCCAAAAAATTTCTGTGTAATACAGAGTTTGGGGATTATATATATTATACAGTGCTTGGAACTACGTTCCAAAGTCACTTTTCTCGACCCCCTCCCTCAGAATCTCTTGAGATTCTGGCATACATTTCAGCTTTTAGTACCAGAGGTTAACCCTCTGTTACTAAGGAGGTTAGCCACGATTGATTCTCAATCGACAGAGAGTACAGCAGGTAAACTGCTGAGAGTCAAGTCGGGACAATCCCCCACCTCGACTAAGAGTCGAACTATTAACCTTCATCAATGAAGGTTTACTAACACTTCAAGAAGTGTTAAGCAACCCTCTAAAACTCAACGGTTTCCCAACGCGCTGAATCCCTTAAGGGATCGTTGTTGGCAGTCAAGGCATGAGTATCAACTTGTTGATACCGTAGGTTGAATGGAGTAGAGATAGAGTATATGAAGAAGGAGTCTTATGACTTCTTCATTTACTCTTTATCTCTTAAAGGTTTGGTTTTGGAAGTCAGCCATCCTTTAGGAAACTCAAAATCTCTACCATGTCGAAGACATTAGAAAACAAATCAGCTATGCTGAAAGACCTCAAGAAAGCTGTAAACAGCTTTGTTTACTCTCCAACGGAGAGCAAGTTGGCAAACTGCCGACT
>Ga0208303_1000316_pt1 | contig 19890 bp, 32 predicted proteins | sample CB_VirMetaG_2_FD_184537 | JGI IMG/M metagenome (GOLD analysis project Ga0208303, IMG submission 184537) | Freshwater to marine saline gradient viral communities from Chesapeake Bay - CB_1504_2 Viral MetaG (SPAdes) (version 4) | ecosystem: Environmental > Aquatic > Marine > Coastal | place: USA... | reverse complement strand
AGTTATTAAATCCTGCGGGTGGTGTGACTCCACCATAGTTTTGTCCCCAAGTAAATTTAGTTGCTTGAGAAGCATTAAATTCAAATCTATCCGTAGTTAATACGCCTGATGCTGTAGAAACAGCCCCCGCATTCCGCTGGTCTATAGTCATCGCACCGTTGATAATACGATTGAAGGGCTGCATATTTGAGGCTTGGGGGGTAAGCCCATTGATGCTTGCAGTCGATCCGCCAGAGGCATCGGTGATTGTGTTTACGCTAAGATTGCTCACTTGGGAAACTCCTCTTTAACTGCAAGGATGGTGGCTTTCCAAGCGTCCAGACCCTCATGGTATATTTGATCTAGCTGATCTGCGATGCTGGGGTATGCTGTGGCACGACTACGGGAATATGCTTTTGCATCGTAGGCTGCTTGTAGACGGGCAACTTCGGCTGTGATTTCAGCTTCAGTCGGCTGTGTCTGCTCAGTGTCTAACCACTCAAGGCTGTCACCACGGAGAACCCACTGTGCCATAGGACGTAGTGATTGGAGTGCGTTTGCTTTGTTCATCCTGCAATCTCCAATGCTTGCATCATCCCATTTTGGGCTGCGTTAAGTGTAGGCATTACAGTAGTATTACCGTAGCGACCACTCATAGAAAGTTCTCTAAATTGAACTTTGTAAGTTACCGCAGATGTTGTAGCTGGGGAGTCCACCCAAGAAATCATCTGAGTCCCACCAAGTTGGACAATAGCACTGACATTGTTAAAGACAAGATTACTGGTAAGTGCGGTTCCATCTCTTGTTATACGAAATTGCATTTGCCCACTGCCACCATTTGTCCCAAGCAACCACGGAACAGTCGCTTGAATTAACACTTTATTGCTGGTTGAACTTAATGTTATAACAATAGTTAACCCAGTATCTGTGTATGTTGAAGTATTATTAATTACCCCAGTGGATGAAAAAGTGCTAACAACTTGCAGCACACCACCCGCTGGCAAGTTAGTCAAAGCAGCCCCACTAATAGCTGGCAATGCACCTGTTAGATTAGCAGAGGCTAGGCTTGAAGCACTAGTCAGCACCGTCCCATCAGCATCAGGCAGCGTCAGTGTTCTGTCGGTGCTTGTAGCTGGGCTACTGATTGTGAATACACCAGTGCCAGAAGCGTTAGGTGTTATACTAATTTTGCTCATGGCTTGGGGTTCTCCGATTTCACTGAGGCAACGGTGTCAGCCCAGATGGTGGTGCCATTCACGCCATCCCAGTATTGCATATCAAGTTGCTCTTGGATTGTTGGGTATGCTGTGGCACGGCTGTACTTGTATGCGTTGGCATCAATGTGGGCTTGCACGGCAGCAATGTCATATTCAACTACATTACCATTCGCATCGTAAGCAACGTCACCACGAATAGTTGTAACTAACGGATTTAATTTATAGATTGCGTCATTCATCCTTTAATCTCCGTAAGTGTAAGTGTAGAAATACCAATAGGGTCTTGAAATCTGTCGCCGTTGTAGCCATCTCTATTGACGTAAACAGTTGTCGCTGAAACATAACATCTTAATTTAACTGTATATGTACCTGTTACGCTTGGCGTGATTACGGTTGTAAAGGACTCACGCAAAGCTATATACGTAGAAGAATTTATATCGTATAACGGTCCCCAATGATATCTTCCACGGGAACCTGATGCTGTTGGCCGATTTATAATATTATTAGAGCCATCGGTAAGTGCCAAGTACCCCCCATTATTTGTTGCACCCCATAAAACAGAACAAGTTATAAGAAGTCTATTACTGGCTGAAGCCATAACAATAGATCCACTAAAAACATCTGCGTCACTAGCACTACTAAAAGCGGTATCGTTAGAAGCGTATACAACTTGCAGCACACTACCCGCTGGCATATCCGCAGATGAGAAAGGTGCAACACTATCCAAAGCTGGAGTCGTAATCCCAGTCGTGCCGTTTAAAGTAATACTCATAAGATCACCCACCTTGCTCCTGATTCAATTGTCACAGAGATTCCACTGTTAATATCAATGGGTCCAGTGGACATAGCATTCTTTGTTGACACTATAGTATAATCCACGGTGACTGTCTGCCCATTTTCGTAGAATATTTGATTTGTGCCGCCGCCACTTGCACCGCCCGCGCCCGTAACTCCGCCCTCAAATACTACCGCGCCCTTAAACGTACCGCCGTTCAAGGAGCTAACAGTGTCGGCAATAGATGCAATGTCGTAGCACACGATCTCAACCGCGTCCCCGGTCGTTGCACCGCTGACCAAGGTCACAGATGTCTTAGTCGTGGACGCGTAGTCCGTCACCGGAATCAAAAGCACACCGTTTAAGTACACGTCAACGTAAGCGCCGTCCTGATACGCGAGCGACAGACCGTTGCTATCGCTGCCAGAAAAGGTCGTCTGCCCAGACGTTGCCGTGTAGATGAATCTGTTGCGTATGCCGATTCCCGGCTGGCGACCTTGATATGCCATTTTTAGGCTCCTGTTGCTTTCGCGGTATCGTCAAAGTGTAGCGTCATGTTTCGTGTCCTATGGTTCGGGGTTATTGAGTAGTTCTATAAACACCCGCTATATAGACCTGTGTGTTATTCTGGAATATAGCTGGGTTAACCCCCATTGAACCACTAGGGGAACCTGCAAAGGTAGGCCACATATCATATCCTGTTGCCCTAAAAGCAAGATAACTCATGTTAACAGCACAGTTATAGAAGTAATGTACCCCCATATATGACTCTTGCCCTGATGATGCAAAGGGAAGACCTTGAATGTAGTGGTTGCCATTTTTAGGAGTGTTGAGAGATGCGATATTAACAAAGCACTGCACACTAACAACTTGTCCAACTTTAGTATAAAAACCCCCTGCACCAATGTAAGTTGTAGTCCCGCCTAGTGTAGGAACAAAAGTCCCTTCCTCGTAGTCGTCCAGAGCGTTGGCCGTGGCGGTATCGCCGTTGAATGTGATGCCGCCTGTGGAGAGGATGCGGAGGCGTTCTGTGCCGCCAGCACTAAAACTTAAAGTATTGGCCCAAAGGTCTAAGTTTTTAGAGCCTTGCACTGATGCTATTTGTAATGTCGTACTACTTGGTGCAGAAAGAACTACCCCGTGGTTTGCTGTTGTTTGGAAAACAGCTATATCACCGTCACCTGATCTAGTAACGTCTAGGCTAAGGTCGGGAGAAGCAGTACCCACGCCCACGCGATTATTCGCGCTGTCAACAACAAGTGTATTGGTGTCAACCGTGAGGTCGCCACTGAAAGTACCTTTGGCTAGATCACGGGCGCGGGTCATATGTTATACTCCTAAAGCTTGCTGTGCGAGTAGTTCTGTATACGCTTCTTTTATAGCATCAGTATGCACCACAGCGCAAATAGCTTGCACCTCTGCACTCTCACCTGAGATGTCATCCAATGGGCCTACCACATGGCGTGAGAAGCTACGGCTAATCTCTACACCATCACGGCTGATGATGACTGCGGTTCTGATTTGAACGTGTTTGTAGTCGCCTACGATTTCTATTTTATCTTGTAGTGTAGCTTCTGTTAGTGCCATCGGTTTATCTCCTATGATGGTTGGACTGTCCGTCAGGGTTCTTACCCTGATAGTTTATGGGGTTATGAGTTTGTTCGGTAAGTCGCAGAAACGTAAAAGTCGTAATATGATGCACCAGATAAGCCGCTAAGAACGGCATAAAGCCGACTATTGGTTGCATCCATATATTCTTTTCTGACAGTGTATGCTTCGTGTCCAAGTGACCACCCGTAGTATGAACTTGGCAGGAATGGAAGACCGCCTATTTGAATTGATGTCCCGTCATTTCTTGCCCTAAAATACGCAACGGCAAGAACCATTGATCCAACTTTTACATAGTTTGCAGACACATCTGTAAATCCCGCAGGAAAGCCGACTGTTGCAGCAGGCGTCCAAGACCCTTCCTCGTAGTCATCCAGCTTATTAGCCGCCCCAGTGCCGCCAAGGTATACGCCGCCTGATAGGTAGAGGTCTTTGAAGCGATAAGTACCAGAACCGATATCCATTGTGTTATTAACACGAGTGCCTATGTAATTAGCAGGTTCCACAGTATTGCCATTTATCATCAGGGCATGGGTGACACTTGAAAAATAAGTAGCGCCGCCTAGTATCCCAATACTCCCCACCGTGGCTCCGTCTTTGCGGAAGTTAGCAATAGTTCCGTCAGTGGTTTGCCTATTAAGTTCAAGAACATTTCCTGAACTACGGGAAGCTCCTATAAAAGAACCACTAGATAAACTAATACCCTGAGTGGAAGAACCATTTATCCCACCATCGGGATCAGTAGTACCCACCATCACATTCTCTGAGCTATCAATCGTCATAGCCGTGCTTGTAGCATTGTCGTCAATACCAAGTGAGGTAAACGCACCTTGAACCGTGACGTTGCTTGCGAACACAGTCGCACCCGCAATCTCGCTTGGAGGAATAGCAGTCTGAACGGCGGGGCCTAAATGCACAACATACACGTTACCCGTGCCAGAAGGCGGAGCGGCAGTAAATGTCAGGGTAGTTCCAGATACGGAGTACGCGGCTGTCGGCTCTTGCACAACATTCTCTACAACCACGCGAATATCATTCGTCACCGTGGGGAGTGACAAAGTAAACGCGGTCGTTGAACCGTTACCGTTAAACGTATCTTTTGCCGTAGTCGTGTATGCTTCCGCAGGAACATTACCCTGATATGCCATTAGGTGATCTCCAGAATGCTCATCACTACGTCAACCGAAGCCGCCGTGTTCGACTTGATCTTAATGCTGTCCAATGTTTCTAGCACAACCTTCTGATCCCCGCCAATGATAACTAGCGTACCTCCGCTTGGGATAGGGGCGCTTTTAATCAAGTAGGTGTCATTTGATCCGTCGTTCACAGTCGCGTCAACGATAACCTGAGAAGCGGTCACATTGGCAACCGCCAGACCAATCACAGTTGTCGCTGTTGCGCTTGGAACAACGTAACTATCCACGGCAGTAAGGGATGTCCCAATGCCCCGTGAAAGTTTGCGTTTAAAAGTATTTGCCATCTATCCTATCCTAACGCGATTGCAAGGGCCACGGCAGTTCCCGCTGGGTCCACATCTAAATTAGCACGGGCCGCTGCCGCAGTCGAGGCCCCTGTTCCGCCGTCTGCAACGGCTAAGTCTGTTATACCAATAATTGATCCGCCTGTAATGGCTACCGAAGACATCGAAAGTGCAGCAGTTAAATCGCTTACCGCAGCGCCCGCGCCAGCACCATCAGAGTAGATGATCTTGCTCGTGCCGTCTGGGACCGTGATACTCGCACCTGAGCCCTGCGTAAAGACCGCAGCTTGACCAGAGTTATTCTGAACAAGGTACATTTTCTGTGCGTCATTAGGCGCAATCGTAATTGTGTTTGTTCCAGAAGGCGAACCACCCAAGACAAGAACGCGGTACATACCCTCTGAAAGGGTGCCGTCTGTCGTTGTCAGCGTATGCGCGGTGCCTGTAAGCGCAATCGTCGTACTACCAGAAAGAGCGCGGTCAATAATCTGAAGGTTTACGTTAGTTGTATCACCCCAAGTACCCGACTGTTCGCCAGTGGAAATCAGTTCGATACCGTTTCGAGTGGTATATGTACTTGCCATCTAAGTCTCCTATGCAGCTATGTCGATCCAACCGGGCGCTTGAGATACTGTCACGTCTGACCATGATGGACTTTGTGACGGGGATATCCCATTCCAGTTTGGTGTTTGGTTTGGATCTATTTCGCTCCAGATAAAAGGTGTTCCTGTTTCGCCTGTCGCCGCAACCCCTATTACGGAGATATTAGCTTCTGCGATTACAGTTACAATACCAGTTCCGCCCGTTGCCGCCAAGCCTGTTGTTGGAACAACCGTTGTAATAACGATGCCCGCAGTGCCAACTACGCCTGTTCCAGCCGACCCAGTGACCAAAACAACCGCTTCTGCCAAAACAACAACGGAACCAACGCCGCCAGACGCAGCAATCCCCACAACAGGAACGTCCGCTTCCGCAACAACATCAACGCTACCAACGCCACCTGTCGCTGCGCTACCCGTAACAACTACGTTAGCCTCCGCAACAATGACAACAGAACCGACAGCCCCAGAGGCTTCGATCCCAGTAACGCCTACGTTTGCGTCCGCAGTAACAACAACAGAACCAACGCCACCGCTTGCTTCCAAGCCTGTGACAGGAACTACCGCTTCCGCCACCACAACAACAGTGCCTGTTTGGCCCGCCGCTGCGCTACCCGTTACCGCGACATTTGCATCGGCGGTTATAACAACCGTTCCAACGCCGCCCGCAGCTTCAAGTCCCGTAACGCCTACATCAGCGTTAGCCCTAACGACAACGCTACCAACACCGCCTGTAGCATCAAGTCCCGTTACAGGGACATTTGCTTCCGCAACAATTACTACCGCTCCGGTCGCACCTGTAGCGGCCTCTCCCGTGATGACCACTGGAATCGGTTCGTCCCAAGCACCTTGGGACCAAGTACCTCTGCCCCATCCAGTGATTAACGCCATAAGAGTTTCCTCTTAGGCGATACGGATGATAGCGTTCGAAGCGTCAGCAGTTGGGAACTGAATCGTAAAGTCACCGTTGGTTGCGGTTTTATCACCACCAAAAGCCAAGATGATTACAGAATCAGTAGTGCCTGTTCCGCCTTCAGTCGTAGTGTTATAGATCATCGCGCCGTTGGCGGTGATTGTAACCGACGAAAAGGTCAGGTCGTTGAAGTCTGTAAACGCAGTTGTCCCAGAAGAAGTTGGGTTTACGTTCGTCAACGCGGAACCACCAGCACTGTAGTTAGTGCCGACTGCTTCGTTAGTGACCGAGTAATCCGTAGTAGCCGCACCTAAAGTAGCCGCGCTTGTGAACAAGGCTAAGTTAAAAGTGTGACCGCCGGAACGGAAGTTGTGCTTACCTTCAAGCAGTTCTTGCTTGAACGAGGTGCACATTGCCTGTGAAATAGCCATATTAAAGTCTCCTTATTGCGTTAGCCAGTTCAGGGTGGCCAGCATCTATTAGCGCATTATACACTGTTGTGCGGTCGCTGCGAATAGCTTCTCGCATATAAAACGCAACAACTTTCTCCATGACCTGTTTAAATGCTTTGGCTTGGTCACGAATAGCGGGGGGAGCGGTGTCTGAAACGCTCATCAACTTGTCTACACAACGCGCAGCTACCTCATCCGGAGTGAACCCACGATTTTCCGTTGCATGAACCGTAACAAACGGCTCTTCTGGAACGGCTAACTTTAATTTAAATGTCATTGTTTCGCCCGTATAACTTTACCAACGCGGTATTCCTGCGTGGTTTCCTTAGCTTCGCCCAGCATTTTAAGGCCCATAATCGATTCTTGGAATCGTTTATCGTATAGACCCATAATGTCAGGTTCGCCTTTCATAAAGATATAAGCTTCGACCAGGGCCCCATAGAGTAAGCATAGCTCCCCATTGGTGCTAATCCATGTCGTGCCGCTGCCAGCCCCAACTGTAATGCTTGTTGGACGGTACAGATAGTGCAACTCAACAACGTAATTGCTGTCAGGTGTTGGCGCTAGAATAAAGTTAGCGACATCAAACTGAGCATAATACTGGGGTGCTCCAGTTGCGGTAGCGTTCGGATTATAAAGTTGTACAAGGCTGACATCCTTAAATTCAACAAAGTTTTTATTGCCACTGTTATCTGTATAGCTCAAAGAAAACGGAGCTAAGAAGTCACTTGGGCAATTCAAGTATTGGTTGCTTGCAGTCATTGTGGCCACTTGGTTTCTACGGAACAAATCCAATTGGATGTTCTTTAGAATACGCTCTTCAGCGGCGCGGATAAATACAGGTAGATTGTTAACAAACGTGGTCTCACTGTTTTCAGTGTAGTCCTGAATCGCCTGTTTTAATTGGTCATATGTAAAGCTCATGTGATTATAACCCTAATAAAGCCGAGGCCCCCTTGCATCGGACCAGCGGGGTCTACAGGAGGAAATACAGTGTTGCCTACAGAGACATAGACATGCCCGCGATCTGGGTCAGGGCGCGGATCACGAAGAGCCTGCGGATCTGGGGAAGCTTTAATAGGGTAAAGCTGTGGGTGTTTATCTTCGTACTCATCGGGGCCAACCTTAGCCCCTGTCCACTCTACCCTCATCTCACGCAAACGATACCGCCTACCAGAGCGGTCTGAGATTCCCCATGCGTTTTTTCCTGAAGCGTACATTAAACCCTCAAGTAAGAGATGCTAGGCTGTAATTTAAGTGGAACGCGATCTTCGTCTTCGTCCGCAGCACGCTGGAACTCTTCTTCGTATATTGCTTTCAACATTTGTACACGCTCTGGAGCACGTTTCATAGCCAGATAATAGGCTAGACCAGCAACCATACAAGCGTAAAAACGAAAAGGCATATCAAAGGTGTTCTGCAAAGTGTCGGCATCTTGAATGCGGCGTACATAATAGTAGACCAATAAGTCAGTTGACGAGTCTGGAGAGGCCCATAGATTCAAAGCAGGCGCGATTGTGCGGTCAAAATAGAATTGGCTTGGCCGCCCTGTTGTAGCTTTGTTAGGCAGTGTAACATACTCACCACGGCTAATACGCTCGACTTCATAGTCAATGCCGCCACGGCGTAGGACAACTTCAAGGATATCTACTACATCTGTAGCAAGCGTGTATTGAGCAGTGCCTGCAGTTAAAGCCTGCGTTCCTTGAGTCACCGTCCACATATTGATGCCTCGGTTGGCCCAATCTGCAAACATAAGGTTCAGAGATCTACGAGCCGTCTTGGCATCATACCCTGTGCGGACTTCCATCCCACAGCGCTCATATGCTTCCTCAATGGCTTCCGCCACATCGAGGTTAAAATCTCTTGAGCCTGATGTTGTCATTACCGCATATTCTTCATCATTGAGGCCATTGCCGATGCTGCTTGGCTAGGATCTACCATGCCGCCTGCTTGGTAACCTTTGACCTTGCCGCCCATCTTCATGCCCTTAACCTTGCCGCCCATCTTCATTCCAGAAGCGCCAGCGCCAAAACCCATGGCTTCCTGCTTACGCGGGCTGCACATAGACTGATCCATATTCATTTTATTCTTCATGCGTTTCTAGTCCTTTTCGCCTGTTTAAAAGCTTTAGCAGTAGGAGCCCCGTTAGTTCCGGGCTTCCTCATCGTTTCTTTCGAGCCAGCTTTAATACGCTTTTTCTTTGCGTGTATATTAGCATAAAGCCCAGGTTTATCAATCTGATTGGCCATTGATGATCTTCCCATTGTCATTTGTTTAACGTGGCCCTTATACTTGGACCCCAAGAAGCTTTTTGATTAGAACTTAAATGCTCCATTATAGCCACCAATATATTATGTTGGTCATCTATCTTTTCTAAAATAACAGCGTTGTCTTTGTCCACGGACATTAGTGTCGAGGACACCCACGTCCCCCAGTATCCGCCCAAAGCGATAGCGCACAAGATTGCAGTTGTAACAAAAAAGAATTTATATTGGTCTACCATGTCAGCAATTCCACGCTCTAAGACTTTTATTGATCCGGCTGTTCGGGTCGTTAGCAGTTTTCTCACTTGTGAGCTTCTTCTTCATGCCCTTCATTCTAGCACAAAAAGAATCCCTACGCGATCCACCCTCTGGTTGTGGTGGTTTCAAATTCATGCCCTGCTTCTTTGCAGAAGCGCGGCCCTTGGCGTTTAATCCGCCTTTAGGGTTCTTACCTTCTTTGCGTGTCCAAGCAGGAGTAGTCATTATAGTGGGCCTTCTTCTTTAATAAGTATGCCCTCAATAACCATACCGACGGAGGACGTATTGGTTTCAGTTTTTGACCGCCATTGAACACTTGTTTTTTCAGCGTATTTAAACGGTACAACACGGACGGCTTCATAGCTCTGGAAGTAGGGGGCCTGTAAGACTGAGTATTTTACGTTAGGGGTCGTAGCCTCAACGCTGTATGTGTTGTAATTATTCACCCCACCATTCTGCTGGGCAAAACTATTAACACGAGTAAGGTAGTAGCTAAACCCTAGAGGAACAGTATATTGTGACATCTGGCTTTGGCCGACACCCGCGTTTATCTGACCGTATGTAATTCCGCCATTAGTTGCAGTTATCACCCCCGCGTTAGCTGTTATAGCTACATTGGGTGAGATAATAATCAAATTGTTAATTGCTAGAAAAGCATTCGTAGTGTTGACGGGGGTTACCCCGTTCATCGTGACAATCTCTTGCAGATACGAATAGTCTGCGGCAACACCACGAACAATGACCCTCATCGCACCCGCATCCAATGCGCTGGTACTAACCAAAGTCATAACAACAGCAGATGTTGGAAGCACATACGGTATGGGGTTTTCCCAAATACATATTGAAGTTGTTTCCACCAAAGGCTGGTAGCCAAAGATGTCAATTTGTGAGTGGCCCGGGATTTGCCCACGGGCCACTTGAAGTTCAAATGGCTCAGTCATGCCGACCTGTGTTATGGATCGAAGTGAGTAAGCCATTGTTTTCCCTATGCGAGCATAATGGTAAGAATGCCACCAGTGCCCGTAAACGCAGAAACATACACGCCATTTTCAGCAAGGATGCCGTCATCAGGAATATAAATTTCTGTGTAACCAACGGGAACAGTTTGAGTCAACAACGTTGCCCCACCGTTACCACTGGTAAGGGTAAACGATGCGACTGCTGTGCAATACACACCAACGCTGCGAAGACGAGAACGAGCGGGACCGATAAGTGCCGCGCCTGCTCCTACAGCATGAGAGTAAGCCTTAATTGGGCCTGCCATGTGTTTTCCCCTTTAGCTTAGGGCAGCGCCAACGGCGGTCACCCAAGCAGCGCCTGTCGAAACAACAAGGCAAGTTTCATTATCGCCAGCACCGTTGTCGTTAATCAAAAGAACTTGGCCTGCGTTGCTTGCAGCGGCGGCGGGAAGATCTGCTGTAGCGATTGCGGTAAGTTTAAAACCATTGTTGGACGCTACTGGTCCTGAAAAAGTAGTTGTACCCATAAGAGTCTCCTGTCGGGGTAAGTGTCAGCCACACCATGCGGCTGTCAGGGATATCCCTACATTACACGACCTACAAATAAAAAGAAAGGGGCGAGTTTCCCCGCCCCTCCCGAGTTAGCTGAACCAGCTAAATTATGCGCCTGCCGAACCGAAGATCGCGCGAGGATCGCTGAAGCCGAACGAATAGCGCTCACGAGCTTTAAAGCGCATGTTGCCAGTGTCGAAGTCTGCTTCCATGTTGGTCGAAAGAGGCGAACGCTCAAAGTGAACGAAACCACGAGGAGCGTCTGTCATTACGAAGAACGCATCGGGGTCAGTCAAGAAGTCATTGACTGCGTAGCCTTCGGGCAACATACCCATGGAACGCATTGCGTTCACATCGTTGTCTGCAGTGCCAACACGGAGGTTCGAAACCATCAGACGCTCTGCAACGAATTGCAGTTGGCGAGGGATAATAAGTTTCGTGCCGCGAAGAGCAACTTTCAGACCACGTTCGTCAACAAAACCTGCGATGCTGATAAGAGCGTCTTCTAAAGAAGTTTCGTTCAAGTCAGCAGCAACGGCTGGAGTGTTGCCGAAAGTAGCGCCGTTTGTCAGCGGGTGAGAAGCTGACATCAGAGCAACACCATCACCACCAGCAGAAGCGCCGCCAGTGAAACCGTTGTTCAAGATAGCAGCAGCTTTTACCTGCTTAGTGTGGGCCATCGAACGAGCAAGGGCTTTCGTGTAACGACTGCCGAGGCGGTCGTACAGATTGTCCTCAATCGCTTCTTCAGTGATCGAGAAGGCCAATGCAACTGTCTCGTGGTTATAACGAGCAGTGTAGGCTTCTTGTGCATCATCATACGAGATGCCCGAACCTTCAGATTTAGTTGGTGCTGCCCCAAACCCGGATAGCATAACCTCCTCTTCAAAGGCCCGATCCGAAGATTCGGTGGTGAAGATTTCGGAGTGCTGGTTTTCGTAACGAGCATACTCCATACCGAACAGGGCGTTAAGACCCGGTTCTAGTTCTTTAGCAAGTTGTGCGCGAGAAATAGCCATTTTTTATGCCCCCAATTATGCTACAACGCCTTCGGAATTAGATTCCCGAAGTGCATGATTGTTGAAGACTACGACCAATTGAACGCCAGCCGCTGCAAAGTCTTGAGTTGTTGGGTCTTCGTAGATTCCAACAATTTTCAAAGGCAATGAGAGGTCTGTGTTATCCAAAGTTGCTACATCCAAAGAGGCGGAGGAATTACCAGTAGAAGTGCTACCAGAAGTCCCAGTGGTAAACTGAGAGTTTTCCCAAATTGCCGCTTTAGCAGTCGCGCGATCAGTGATTGTGGCATCAGTTGCAATAGTGAACTGTTGATTCGGGTTGTCATAAACATGCCCTACAATATCAAAGTTCGTGTTTGCGCCTGAACCGGGCCAGTAGTTTGACCAGGTTTTTTTGCCTGTTACGGAAGAAACATATTCACAACCTGCAAATACACCAACGTGTTTATAAGTATCTCCGGATGCCGAACCAGTGATGGCGATGCCGCCACCGTTAGTTGCAATAACTGGAGAGCCTTGATAAATCGCTGCAGCATTCGAGGCAATGAAGTATGCGCTAGTACCTGTGCTGTTGGCAGAGCCACCATTCAGGGTAATTGGGCGAAGCCCAAAAGCACCACTTGCGTTAGCCATCTATTTTGCTCCTATGCAAAAATATCAATCGGACTTTCGTCCGCCAAAAGAAACCTTACTAGACCGACTATTATGTATCGGCATAGAAGGATGTTGATCTTTCATTAGGTCCTGGTCTACTGCAGTCATTTGTTCGCGGGTCCGGTTCCCGTAATACGCGGATCTTTCATGTGCAGTTTCAATAGGCACTCGTGTTAACATTAAACCACCGTTACCAATGATTCCGGCATGTTTGCCATCCTCAATGGTTGGAGCCATGAACTCTGGGTGTTCATCCGCCCGTACTGGCTCATAGCCCTCACGAAGACGATTAAATACGTTTGAGTTATCCTCTTCTCCGCGAAGGGAGGTTCGGATCCACCGATGTGTATAGCCCTCTGGGGCTTCCGGTGCTTCAAGGCGACTGGGCGGGGCCCAAGGTTTTCTGCGCGTTGCCGTTTCGCGAGTTACGGTTGCCCGTGGCGTTCTTGTCTCTGTCATAGCTTAATCCTTCACATATTTCGCGTATTCCTCTAAGGGAACCCGCAATTTGTTTGCCATTGCAACCTGTGAAGGCGTTAGCCTAACAGATCTGCGTCCCTGTTTCGCAGTACTGCGGGATGCTGAAGCGCCAGCAGAGGCGACCTGTGCTCCACCCGATTTCTTCGTCGTAAACTTATGAGGAAACTCATGTCGCATACGGCGATTAACCTCACTATAATACTCATCGCTCGTCGGGTCAAATCCTTCTTCTTCAACCAAGCGACGATGAATACCAAATGCGGCATATGTCATGGTCTCATCAGAGCCAAACCACTCGTTGCCCTTTGCCCAAGATTCTGCCTTGGGGTCGGGCTTTGGAGCAGGTGCCTGCTGTTGAGTCTGTACTTGCTGCGCCTGCTCTCGGGGCTTTGGTGCAACCTCTACCCGTTCGTCAGACCGCTGTTTTGCAAGGCGATAACGCTCTTGCTCAATGGCAACTTTTGAAAGTTGTTCCTGCGCAGTCATCATCGCATCAACGTCACCAGACTCGTGAGCTTCACGATAGGCGCGTTTGATTGACTCAGTCTGAGCGTTTAAACGGTTACCATATTCATTTAAGTAGCCTTTATCCAGATTTGTCATCCGGCTTTTTAGCTGCTTATTTTCTTCAAGAAGCTGTTGGGCCAAACGTGCGGCCTCTTCTTTATCGCGCTCTTCATTGCGATAACGTTCTGTTAGCTTCTTAATTCGAGCTTGAACCTTGGTGCTATAGTCAGCAAGTTCATCCTCTTTTTCAGTAGCCTCTACTTTTACAGGAGTTTCCCGCTCAGAGGTAGGCTCACCAGAAGACTCGATTTCAATATCGATGCCTTCGTCTTCTTTCTCAATTTCAATTTCTTCAGACATATCAATCTCCTAAATGTGTTGGATATCGTCTGGTTCAAGAATCGTAGCAATAACTTCGTCATCATTAATGATGCGAACTTCACCGCCATCGATTTTAAAGCGAGAACCAGCGTACCGACCGATGCAAACCCATTGACCTTCCGAGCACCAAGGCTCTGGACTGTCTCCAAATTTATTAGGGTCTTGATATGCAAGAGGACCAAGTTTCATAACATAAGCCACAACCGTGGCTAATGCCTCTCTCTCACGGACCTGATCAGGAAGGATTACCCCACCCTCTGTTTTGGTCTTACCCTTGTAAGGCATAACCAAAATCCGCCAGCCAGTTGGCTGCGGCAATCGGTCCAAAAGAGATTTTTCTAAAAGAGAAGGATCTAAGACCTTCTGCGAAGCGTCCACATATGCGCTTTCAACAGGAATAGCTTGGGCCGCAGCCTTTGCTTTCGCCTGATTTACTTTTTGCGCGACATGATCAGGAAGATATAAAGTCTTCGACATCGTCTGCGTTTTTCTCCAGCAGGGCTTTTAATTCATCAATGGCATAAGCAAGGCCCCGTGCTTCCCCAACCATCATCTTGTAGCTCTCCCAATCGTTGGCAGAACCACTTACTAGCGCGTCGGCAATATCCTGCTCCCGCGTCCGTAAAACCTTATACAAGTATTGCGAAAATGCAACAACATCCATTATAGGTATTCTTTGTATTTAGGTTGTTTCTTGGATGTAATCGGACCACCTGTGACCCATGAGTCACATGTGTTGTCAGATTCGCAACAGAATTTCCACTTCTGACAATAGCCAGTATTACCTGTCTCATCGCCAATGCAGTCCATTACTTCTTCCGTTTGATTATAAGCACCACAATTTCCGCAGGCTTCGTCTGCCCGGAAGGCAACAGATGAATTGGAAGTGGAATCACGGTAGTTGGCTTCGTCAATGCATTCTTGTCTGTTCTCTGCATTCAACTCTTCGTCCTGTGTTGCCAGAGGGCACATGCTGCCATCTTCGCCCTCTTCCATTTTATCGACTTCCATCTCCTCATCGGGAGAGATCTTAATTGTAATCGTAGGCATTATTGTGATCTCCTCTGTGACGCTTCGCGCGAAGCTTGAATGCGCTCGCGGTTAACCTTTGCGCGGTCTTGCGCAATTTCTTCTGTGCTCTCGATCCTTGCAGCGTCAGTTGCAGCTTTCTGTTGCGTTTTCATTGCATCAAGCTGTAGCTTCTGGCGATCCATGTCGGCTTTCTGTTGCACTTCCATCTCCTTGATCCCTACTTCTTTCATGCGGATCTGAACCAGAGGATCAGCAGCAGGATCTTGTGGAGGAGGAGAAAGACTCATTGCAAGCTCTTGCATTAACTGCGCTTGCAGTTGAGCAATCTGAGCTTCTATCTGTGCGGGTTGTGGCATCTGCTGCTGCATCTGCTGCTGCATGGCCATCATTTGCTGCTGCGCATCTTGAGGGGAAATCATGCCTTGTTGTGCAGCCATCTGTAGCTGTTGAACCTGTTGTTGCATTTGCCCCTGCATTTGCTGCATCTGCTGTTGCATCTGTTGCTCAACCATCATGCGGGCCTTCATGGAAATGTGTTCCATCATGTGGCCATACAAACTTCCCTGAATAGGAGGAGAAGTCATAACAATAGGGCTCATATACAGAGCAGTGTGCGCTTGAATGTGAGCGTCATGGTTCTGATCTGGGAATGCTTTTTGTAGCATCCCTTGCAACATCTCCATGTTTTCTGTCACAGGATCTTTGGGCTGTGGCTCTTCTGGTGGAGGTAGAATCTCATCAATGTTCTGAACCTCAAGCGCACTGTACATGCGGCGATACGCTGCATACAGGTTGTGCATCTGTGGGTTTGACTGAGCCAGTGTTAGCTGCTGTTGAGCAAGCGTAACGCGCTGGGCCATCGAGAAGATGTTTGGATCAGATACTGGAAGAACGTCAATACGGTTGTCAAAGTCTTGCGCTTTAACCTGACGTGGTGCGCCAGCAACTTCGTAAGGATATTCTGGTGGTAGGTTGTCTGCAAAGATACGGGCCAATAGACGGAACTCTGTCTTCTGGGCGTAATGCAAACGTTTGTGAATTGCAGACATAACGCGAGTGCCGCGCTCAAGCAGAGCAATAGTTGTACCAACAGGCATTTCCTGCCCACCGGGCTCGGATAGATTGTCTGCAATAGAAATAAACCTACGCCCCGAATCCACAATGCTGCCAAGCAACTGACCAAGAGTAGCCGAAGGCTCCTTGTATGGCAGAGGGATAATAGCGTCACGGATGTTGCCCCCAGGAGCATCAATGTCACGCCATTCACCGGGCTGAATAGGTTCGTCTTGATTGCGCAAACGAACGCCGCGAGCCTTGAAGCCTGCGGGAAGATTCGAAAGCGTACCAGCATCAATCAACTGACGTAGGATCGAAGTCGCAGCGCGACCCAATCCACCAATCATGTGGATCAAACCAAAGCCATAGAACCCTAGACCAGGCATAAACTTGTAGTGAACAAAATACTGAATCTTGCTTCTACGCGCGTCATCTTCTTTCCAGTTACGTTGGATAGACAAGATCTCGCTAGAGTCTTTATCAATCGTTACAACGTAAGGAAGCTTGATGCCTGTAGGTTCGTCATCGTCACCTAGATCCTCAAAGCCTTCAAGATCTAGATCAACGTGCATCTCAAGAACAGTGTGAACCTCGTCCGTGTACGAACGGGAAATCCCCTCGAGCTTATTTACCTTCTCACGAATTGGATCAACAGTGTCGCTTGAAGATCCAGTGTCGGAAAGCTCTATGTCACGATAAACCCCCGCAACTTGCATCTTGCGAATGTCGTTCATTTCCATCCGTAGAACGTGCGTAACCCGTGGCGAAGTCATCAAGTCACTTGCCGAATATGGAACAACCAAATCCTGCGCAGGAATGAACTTCGCTACCGCACGGTTCTTGTTTAGATCAAAGTAAACCTTTTTAAAGGTTGAACCAGACAAGGGTAAATAGAACAGCATCTGATCCGTGTCAGGATCAAACTCCTCCATCACCTCGGTGATCTGGTAGTTCATGTAATCTTTTACACGAGTAGCTTGCGCTTCCGAGTTATAGTCACGAAGACCAATAACATCTGTGCGAACAGGACCACCCGATGGCAGCAGTTCTTTATAAGCCTGCGCTTGGAACTGCGTGACAGATTCTGAAATGAGTGGGTGAGTGATACCAGATGCGCCTTCAAAAGGCTGGGTACGGTTTTCGTACTTGATGCCCAAAAGATCTAAGCCACTGGTATAAGCTTCTTCCCACTCGGATCGTGAATCCATGTCCTCTTCGTACATGGCTACTAACTCGCTTGACACTTCGCCCAAGATCGCTGGATCTAGAACCTCTGCCAAGTTCCCGCCGTGCGGCATGTCTGAGAGCGCGTCTTCTTCCTCGCCCATAAGCATGTCCTGCAATGCAGTAATAATTGCTCCGCCCTGACCATCAGGGGAGATATCTGCGCCCCCGCTGAAATCCATTGGAGCAGAAACTTCCATATCCACAGAAGGAAGATCTTCCTGTGGACCGCCTTGCATAAGGCCTGAATCAATCATTGAACCCATTGGGTTAGGTGGTAATGCCATTAGTAATACTCCCGCTTACGGGGCCTCCATTCGTCATCCAAAGCCTCTTCGCCTTTTAACGACACAAAGCCACCTTGTCTGAACCTCATCAATGCTAAAGTCATACTATCACAGAAGTCATCATTATCGCCATTAGGAAATGATACAACTTCTTCTATGACTTCTTCCGCAAATTTCTTGTCCGCTGGTGCCCACACTATACCTGCTTCGAACAAAGGTGCAACCATATGCATACGCGTTTGTTTGTCTACACCGCCGCCGCCCGCTTTTTTGCCCGGCGAGAAACCCAGCGCTGGGATGCCGCGAAGCCGCAACTCGTCAATAAGCGGAATGCCTGTCGCTTTGGCTTCGACCAACACCATATCCGGCTCCCAATACTCGTGCTCTTCAAACGCCACCTCCTTTAATTCAGGGAAATTCCACCGCCCGCGCTTTGCGTCCAGTAGAATGATGTTGTCTGGTCCATTCTCTTCGGGTTTAAACACACCCCAAGTGGTAATTGCCGAATAGTCAGCCTTTTCTTTCTTGGAAAACGCCGTATCGTAAGCCTGAACAATGTAACTTAGGGGTGGAATCTTTTCTTTCTCCCATTCCTGCCACCATTCACGCTTAATAATAGCCGATTCCGAAGAAGTAGGCTGTTGTTGCCACTGTGCCGACCACTTCCCTACAGGAAGGGACGCTTTAATGGACAATAGCGCGTCTTTTTCCCAGAACTCCGGCCACAAAGGGCTACCAGACGGCATAATAGCAGGAAATTCTACAACTTCCCACTTGTCCGACATGATATCAGAGTTCTGTTGGGCCAAAAGTCGCCCTGTTAAGTCCTTCTTACCCCATCTGGTCATAACCAAGATGATCGAACCACCAGGTTGCAAACGCTGACGAGGTCCAGAGGTGTACCATTCGTATGCGTGGTCGAATGCAGTCTCGCTTAACGCGTCTTGCTCCGAATGCGGGTCATCAATAATAAACAAATCAGCGCCACGGCCCGTAACTGCAGCACCCACGCCTGCGGCAAAGTACTCACCACCAACAGAAGTGCCCCATTTACCCGCGCCCTTATTATCTTCCTTGAGATTAGTCTTCGGAAAAATCTCTTTATACTTCGGGTCATCAATTAAATCCCTAACCTTACGCCCAAACCGAACAGCCAACTCTGTGTTGTGAGTGGCTTGAATAATTTTGAGCTTGGGGTTACGTCCCAAAAACCAAGCAGGCATTAAGAAAGATGCAAACTCAGACTTACTGTGGCGTGGAGGCATATTGATAATAAGGCGTTTCAACTCGCCCCTCGCAACTCGCTCCAGCTTTTCCGCGATAATGCGGTGGTGCCGTCCTTCAATGAAGTTCTCATAGACATGATGAGCAAAGGGCATGAATTTATCATGCGCCAGATCACGGATCTCCAAACGCTTCTTGGCCTCAGTAAGCTCCAAAATCTCTTTCAAAGCTTCCTGTGGTAGGGCCTGTAAGTTCATGCTGTTCCCAGATATCTCTGCGTTGGAGTTGAAGCCATAATACCAGCTTGTTGAACAGGCATCTGCGGTAGATACGATGGAGTCTGGAAGTTAGGCTGGAACGGAGCATTAGGCTGGAACGGTGTATACGCTGACAAAGGAGGTGGCGTATATGGTGTGATTATAGGCTGGTATGGGTCCGTGTTTGAAGCATCGCCAAGAACGCACGCGTTTGTTGCCGAATCAAATCTGTAACCTTCAGGACACGTTGGGGCTCCAACAGGAGGCCCACCTATAGGAGGTTCGTTTAAGCGTATCTGATCGTTGTCTGCGCGATGATCGTTGCCGTCATAAGGGGTTGTCGCTGTATTAGGTGGCGTATAAGAGTTTGGCCCTAGAACCGCACCAGCCAACGCCCCTAGTATTCCACCTTTATCTACAAAAGCAGCAACGCCAGTTGGATCACGACCAGAGCCTGTTGGCGTAATACCTAGTGTGGAACCAATGTTCCCAGTATCACCCTCTTGCCCCGCCCAAGTGTTATTTACGGACTGGAACTTAGTTTGAAACTCAGGACCAGCGCGACCAGGCCCTCCACCATCAAACCTGTCCGCCGCATCAAGATATTCAGCGTCCTTAGCCGAAACGGGATTACCATCTTTATCCAAGCGAGGGTTATCTGTCTCCGACATACCGCCATTGCGAGCACGAGACAAACGAGCTTCTTTGCT
>Ga0208303_1000315_pt1 | contig 19913 bp, 15 predicted proteins | sample CB_VirMetaG_2_FD_184537 | JGI IMG/M metagenome (GOLD analysis project Ga0208303, IMG submission 184537) | Freshwater to marine saline gradient viral communities from Chesapeake Bay - CB_1504_2 Viral MetaG (SPAdes) (version 4) | ecosystem: Environmental > Aquatic > Marine > Coastal | place: USA... | reverse complement strand
CTTTACCTTCTTTAGCGTTTCTGATAAACCCTTCAGCTTGAGCCTTGGTATTGAACGCAGCGAGGTTAGAGACCTCGCCTAGTTCCTTTCCGTTAAGACTCATCATTAATGGCACGTAATTTCTACCCCCTAATAAGTTTATAGATAATCCGTTGCCCAAAGCTGTTAAGCCTGCATTGGTGTAGTCGTACATATTTGTAACGAACTTCCTGTCAGACAGCTCTTTAATGTTTACATCTGTAACAAACTTTCTAACAAAATCTCTAGGGTCTTCCGACGCCCTAGGAGCATTAATAACTTCTATCTGTTCTTTAGGTATGTTGATTGTACCAACCTCTCCTGATTCGCCTTGTTCCTCAATATTTGTGTCAGCTGTTACCTCAGTACGTCCATCTAGCGCATCTAGGAATCCATTTACAAAATCAAAAGCTTCTTGCTTTGATGTTATGGGTGCCGTGTCTATACTTGTGCCTAAGGCTTCCTTAAGAATCTTAGCAATAGCTAGACGTATTTTATCTATCGTGGATATAGACATCTTTTCTATATTCACATTGTCTTTTATCTGTGCTACAAATTCAGATACAAACTCCTCGGCAATATTTGGGTCGTCAAGGCTAAGACCCTTTCCGTATATCTCTTGCTTGATGTACTCTTTCTGAAATGCCTCAAGATTTGCAGCTAATTGTTTTTCTGTTTTGTTTCCCTTTTTAAGTTCAGACTTAATAGAGTTTACAAAACTAACTAACTGCTTTGGAGATAAATTAGTTGAAACAATATAACCGTGCATCATCTCGTGATATACAGTTCCTAAGCTAGCTGTGTCAGCATTAACTATAATAACTCTTTTACCGTCTATCGTAGTGAATGAACCTCTTGATGATTTGCCTGTAGTATTTTTATATGTATCTCCATCAACAACATATACAGGTATATTAGGACCTCCTAAATTTGACAAGGTCTTATTGAAGTTGTCCACTAGCTTGGTAAACTTGTCTCCAAATTTTGTAGATCCTCTTTCTGCTTTTTCTAAGACTTCAATCTTTTTACTAGACTTAGAAGCTGCATCTTCAGTCAGTACTGCTTCTACTTCTTTAGTTTCTGCCTGTGCTTTTTTATTTGCTGCTGGTTTAGCTACAACCTTAGGAGTTTTTAGCTTAGCTATTCTCTTATTAGCCTTACGGATATCTGACTTTAAAGCATTGATGTCTTCTTTGTAGATGCCAATGTTTCCATTCATCTCATCAACGGTATCCTGAAGCTCTGCTCTAATCTCTTCTATCTTCTCGGATTTCTCTTCCTTGGGTAGTTTAGATTTACGAACAGCTGCAATATCTTCTTTAGCCTTGTCCTTAGCTTCTTTGATGTTACCCTTCTCAATATCTATCTCAGACTGAAGATCCTCGATACGGAACTCAGAATCAGCAATGGTATTCTCTTCAATGCCTATAGCTTCTTGATCAACTTCTTGAACGGGTTCTTCTATTACTTCAGCTTCAACCTCTTGAACATCTCTATCTGCTGGAGCCTCTTCTTTGCTTGGCTCAGCGACAGGTTCGGTTTTGATAGGGGCTTCTTTTTCTTGCTCAGGACTTGGTACCCGCTCTTCTTTTTTACTATCATCTTGTGGTAGCTTACTTATTAATAGCTGTTCTACTTCAGCATCATTCTCAACACCCCATTGACCGGTAGCCAGTTCTTCTGGTGTAGCTTTGTTAACCATATCTACGAACTGAGCCTTAGTTACAAGGCGACCATCACGGATATAGCGTATAGGTTCTTCTGAATATCTGTTTTCTATCTCTAGCTTTCTAGATCTAGCATCTAATATTTGTTTCTTGTAAGTATTCTTTTGATCTTCATCAACAGCTAAGCCAATCTTTTGATACAGATTACGAATCTCCGTATTGATAGATTGAATTTCATTTACGTCTTCATTAGAGAATCCTGCGTAAAGCTCAGCATCTAAACCAATCTCTTTGTTTAGCTCGTCAATATCATCCTTAGCCATCTCTTCAAGAATAGCTTTTTGAGCCGGGTCTTCTACCTCTTCAACCTTAGCTTTAGTTTCTTCAATACGTTTAGCTAATTCTTGTCTGCGCTTTGTTCTTTGCTCTGAACCTATAGCACTGATACCGTTTGTAATAACGTGTGTACCAGCACCCGGCAAGAACCCCATAACAAATGCTTCAGCTATAGCAATAGGATCAGGTCGTGTACCTTCTTTAAATCCAGTAAGCATCTGTCCAAATGACTCAGATAATGACTCTTCAAGACCCTCTTCCGTACCCATCTTCAGAAATTCCTTATACCAAGGAGTGTTCTTAGCAGCTGCTATAAGTTCTTTTTCAAAACCTTTTAAAGCTATATCACTATCTAGAACCTTTCCGAATGCTTTGATATCTGTAGCAAATACGGACTCAATTAGACCCTCCATTAAACCTACAGCTGAAGAATATAATATCCTTTCACTTGAGGAATAGTTAGGTTTATTTGATACATCGTAGTACTTTTCACCACCAGCAGAAATAGCCAATGGCGCAACACCAGTAAGTGCAGCAAGACCAGATTGAATGATACCATCAGTAGCTCCATCAACAGCTAATGTAGCCGCAGCTGATAAATTACCTGAACCGATATTTTTAAGTATACCTAGCTGTTGTTCCTCTAAATCTACACCGTAGTTCTCTAGTCTTTTTTGTTTAATCTCCTCACCATACAGGCTTAGGTTCTCGGCAATTGATTCAATTGGAGTATCCAAGACTTGATTGATACCCTTCTCTTGTATTTCCTTTTTAATAGACTCCTTATACTCAGAGTCCGGCATAAAGTTTAAAGTAGCTTCTTTAACTAATCCGTCAACAGCTTTAGTAATACCGCCTGCTAGCTGTGTAGATACACTAGCCCAGTTAGACCATACAGGTATATTTTTATTTACCCAATCCGCAGCATCATACGTTGGTTGAAAGAAGGTGTTAACCTCAGATAGGAACGATGGAGATTCGCCATCCAAAGAAGCTGAAGGAATATTCCCGTCTTTTTTTTTTACGGGTTCTGCAGTTTCAAAGACTACTACTTCTTTGTACTCTGGGTACTTCTCTACAATAGCCTGTGCTAACTTAAGATCATCTACATCCTTATACTCTGGATATTTTTCTTTAATCTTAGCGGCAAATTCATCTACAGTAACCTTACCTGCCTGAGGGTTTGTTCCTTCTCCTTGAACCATATCAATATACTTCTTTAAAGTACAAAGATAAGGATTTTAGGTATGAGGTTTTTTTACTATTTAGTGCTAGCTCGGTATCCTTTTTCGGTAAATTGTTTAGGGATACTGTTTTTAATTATACTTCTAATAACTCTTTCTTGGTCTCTAGAAGTTGCATACCTAGATCCTTTTTCAAATCCGTCACCTGATCGCTGTGTAACAAATCCTTTATTGTCTTCCCATAACTTAGACCAATCACCATCATCAGGACGGTACATTCTCACTATACCATCAGCCCAAGCCATAACTCCATCTTCCCAGGTTTCAAAGTACGTGTTGTACTTATCTTGTTCAGGTCCCGGAGGAAGCTTATCACCCTTGGTTGAGTTACCCCAGTTAAAGAAGTTCTTAGTTCTTGCCTGTCTATCACCTACTCCAATGCTACCTTCTTTAGCAGCTAAGGCAATCATAAATTCTACAGGTATACCAAATGTGTTGGATGCTTTAATAAATGATTCTGGATCTACGGGGATATTTGTATTCCATCTATCCATAGCACGCTTAACAGTTTCCGCTGTCCATTTCACACCCTCAGCTTTACCACTTAAGTAATAAGATGGAGCTGATTTACTTGATGGATTTTTAGATGGTGCAGGTACCCCTGATCCTTCTTTCCATTCTGCCGCTGGCGAAATAGCTCCTTTTCTAGGAATGTATACGTGCTTGCTGTCAGGCTTACCCGTACCTTTTAAAGACGGGGTTTCACCAATAATGTCAATGACAGCTATTTCAGCCTCTTCAGCTTCTTTAGTTTTCAATGCTTTGCCACCACCTTGTATTGGGACTACAGCTTCTTTAGATACTGGAATATCAGCTCTTTCCGAAGTTACAGTGACCTCATCTAACATAGTAGTTAAAGGTCTATCTTCAGTATTAAAGATGTCAACATTCATAGTTTCGGCGTACTCCTCAAAAGTATCAGGGTAATTACCTCTACCTGTTTTCTTTCCAGCTACCTTATCGTAATCGTCTTTAAAATAAGGTTGTCCATTTACGACAATGTATTCTTTAGGTTTTTCAAGAGCAGGTTCTTCTTCCTGTGTGTCTTGTGTAGCTGTATCTGCAACAACGGGCTCAGTAGTTTGCTCTGTTTTAACATCAGGTTCAGGTGCATCAAATATACCTAGACCCAATGTATCCTTAGGCTTCTCAGCAGGTTCTTCAGCTCTAGTCTCAGGTGCAGCTTCTTGTGCAGCAGGCTGTTCCGTTTTTTGCTGTGGCTGTACATTTAAAGCAGAGAAGTCGTAAGTGTTTCCATACTTACTCATAATTTTAGAAACCTCAGTCTGTGTTGCTGGACGGTACTCTATTATATTTTTATTAATTATATTACCGGCTTTGTCGTAATCATCTGTGGCTACCTTACGCTCTATAGTAACAAACAACTCTCCGTCAGGTGCTGCGCCTATTTGTATGATATCTCCTTCTACAGAGATCTTAGTTCCATCTTCTTCATCCACATTGTATGTGGTTTTCAATGTACCAGGCAATGTAATAAATTCAACATCCTCTCCACCAGCAGCCTGTAAAGACACATTATCTGTAGCTAACTTCTTCTTGCCGCTATCCTCTGTTTTTTTATTAGACAGTAGGTTTATGTAGTTGTTTACTAATTCGTTTTTATAGCTGTCTATAAACTCTTGTCTCTTCTCTTCTGGTTGATTACGCAAGAACTCTAGTTCTTCCATACTATTAATCATACCATCTTCACCTCCAGCATATCCAGTACGAACACCACCCCAAGCCATAGCTTTCTCTAGAGATGTTTCATTTGCATTGATAGTAGCTGTAGCTAACTCTTCAGCATACTTACGTAAACCATCAGTATCTAAATTACCCTGAGCATCATAAAAGTCTTTAACTTTAGCAGCACTCATCTGTACCATTTTTCCTGCCTGATCCAGCGGATTAGACAAGTCATACTTCATAGACTGAGCAATGACAAAAGGATTTTGTGCAGCCTCTGCAATATCATTAGCATTTCTACGAGTTCTTCTGTACTGGTCAGTCATACTTAAAAACTCTTGACCGCTTACAGAAAACTTACTAGGGTCTGTTTTGTATGCTGCTACCTGAGATCTATATTGTTCTGCCAGAGACAATGCTGTACCGGCTACCTGAACATAAGCCCCATAAGCTTCATCAGCCTTTCTACGTTCGTTTCTATTTCCTGATTCTACAGCTCTATCTAATTCCTCTTGATACTTGTTCCAAGCTTCTTGTACAGCGGGTTTGTCTCCTTCTAAATAGGCTCCCTCTTTCTTCTTGTTGGAATCCATCCAGTTGTTCATCTCATTGATGTCCTGACGCTTCTGTTGCATAGCGTTTTGTGCCATTGCTCCAAAGTCAGGTGTCTTGATTATATTTGATGGTACAAATTCCATTACTTAAATTGAGGTTTATTTAATAGTGTGCGGACAAACTTATGTAAATCTGAGTTTCCTGACTTAGCAAACTTCTGCATCTGCTTAGCCTGTTTAGGGTTAAAGATGTATTCACCACCTGTCATCTCTCCAATCTTAGCTCCGTCTTTTATAATGTCAATAGGGTTATTGCTGTGTGAGAAATCTCCTGGTGTCTTTTGTACGCCACCAGATTTAAATGACTTGTAGTACTCAAGAGATTTAGCTAGCTCTTCAAGTTGAGTGTCTGTTAAAGCCTCACTAGTTGGTCCGCCTGTTATACCTTTAGCATTCTTAGCTGCATTAGCATCAATCTTAAAACCTTCAAAGACATTCTTATCTTTAGTGGTTTTATTATCTCCAACAAGATCATCTTGCGCAGCTGTATTGTATCTTACACCAGCTTCTATAACATCGCTAATACCACCAAATAGATTTTCTTGACCTGCTTGTATAGCATTCATAGCAAACCCTTCCTCACGATTTTGTCTAGCAACATCACGCTGTCTCTGATACTCAGCACCCATTGTAGCACGACCTAAAGACTGTAGTATCTCCTGTTGCTGTTGTGACAGCGCTTGAGTCTTTGCACCCGCACCTGCTGCTGTTACAGCTCCAATACCTCCAATGACACCTCTAGTGCCTGATTGTTGCAGGGCAGCTGTAGATGTAGCCATAGATCTATTGATCTCGTCAATTCTTCTTTGAGATATATCACTCGCTCTAGCTTGTTGAATAAGGTCCGCATATTCAGAAGGAGTACCCGTAGGGGCTTCAAAGGCAGAAGCTAATGCTTGCTTACCTTTTCTTTTCTGATACGCACCATAGCCAGCTTTTCCTATGCCGGCTACACCTTGAGCGATTAACATCATTGTAATTGGATCCATATTGCAAAAATACTAATTTTAGTTATGCGCCTTAGAGTCCGCTACTATTGTATTAATAGCAAACAGCTCTATTGGCGTGCTTGAAGTTTTTGTTAGTTTAATCTTAGCATAGTAGTCTCTAATCTGATCACCTTCTACCGCGCTGTTTCCAACGATTATAAGTAGGTCATCAGCAACAGCTGTAACTGAACCACTAAAGGTAATCTTATTATAAGCATCTATACTTACAGGTGTTACAGATAATGAGTTTAAATCAGAAGCACCAACCTTATATAAAGTAGCCGAAGCTCCAATAGGGAAGCTTGTAGATAATGCATTCTTAAATGTTACCGTAGATCCAGATACAGAGCTTACCTCACCTAAAGAGAATATCTCACTAGTACTTGTTACAGAGGTTATAGAGCTTCCATAAGTAGATGTTGCCCCGTGTATATAGCTGTAGTAGAAACCTTCTTTCTCTTTGAAAGATGTATCATCTATAATACTTGTTTGTCTTGACGTTGTTACAACAGCATCCCAAGAGCTGTTACCTTCTATTGATAGAGATTCAAATGTCTTTATAGAAGATGGCTCAATATTAGAGATAACCTCCACCAAAGACTCTGCTGTAGCTGCTCCGTAGAAAGTATTTCTACTTGCTGTGCTGTCGTGTTTGTATATTTTACCGCCGCTAAAGCTGTACATATCTGAATGTAAAGAGTCAATACGCTCAGGAGTAAAAGAATACCTTGTTTCCCATTTTCTAGACTTGGTATTGTAGGCAGCTGTAAAAGAAGACACTGTGGATGAGTTAGGATCAATTGATCCTGTAGCATCGCTATCACAATAGTTGTTATCAAAGATAAAAGCAGGAATAAACATATTCAGCCTAATCATAACAAAGAAGTCTAAGCTGCTATTTGTGGCAACACCTAGCACGTTAGATGCCTGATAAGGAAGACTGGTGTAAACTGGCGCCCCACTAGATAGTTGATCTAAATATACTACAGCTTCTACACCACTATCAAAGAAGTCACAGGTGTCATCAAATGTTCTAGGGTCATTTATAAAACCAAATACAGCTGCTGGATCATATTGTACAGGTGCTGTTACCTGTGTCCCTGTTGAATCCAGTGATACATCATAGCTGTACGCATCAGTATTTATATGCACCTGAGAGGTAGTAATCTCACCTGAGTGCACAACGTAATGATCATTATCATCATCTATGCCTCCACCAACTAGGTGCGACTTGTATTTAGATATTGCTCCAAACTTATTTTCAAAGTAAGAGCTCATACCTACATCACTAATGATTGTGATACCTTGAGAATCTATACGTAATACTTTGTTTGCGTTAACGTCAGAGAAGTATATCATACCGTCTTTAGACGCTACCGACTCAGGGTTGTTTCCTACACCGTACTCTCCTACATAGTATCTTTCATTGCCTATTACATTAGTAGATAGTGAAACAAGATTGTCTCCTGAGCCTGTTTGAATAACATCTCTACCAATACCTGCAACACCACAACGTTTCTCCTGTAGGAAGTATAACGCCTCGTTGTATCCAACTAGGTATTTAATACTACCGTACTCGTAAGAAAAGTCTTTGAAGTTTGCTAACGACAAATTAAAGGAAGACAGGTTGAGCCTTGTGTTGTCCTCGGACTGAAAATCAGAATAGGTTATAGAGCCCTTACGCTTGATTGTTTTAGCTTCAGGTATATAAGCTATAGGACGACCTATAGAAGAGCTCTTAGAAGTGAAGAAATCGCTTACAGAGTAGTCCTCAATATACTTTGCTAATGCAGATAAGCTAGGGTAACTTTCATCACCTGTAGATATAATTTTTTTATTCTTAGATCCAGTGAATATAGTTCTTCTTCTAAAGTATACATCACCAAGCTCAAGGTTTAAAACAGTATCTGGATTAGAAACAGTGTAAGTCCCCTCAATTACTGTAGTATTAGCTGTTCCGAAAACATAAAATCTATCACCTTTCTTGTAAACATTGCCCACAGTTAAGGATATACCACCTAGATTTAACACATCTCCCTTAAATACTTGGGTCAGAGTATTGAATTCTACACCCGTAGCAGTACCTACAGTTACATCATCTATAATAACAGAGGTAGTTGTTCTTTCATCTTCGTGAGCTCCAGAGGTTACAGCAAAGCTTTTACCTAGCTCATAATATATGTTGCTACTCTCTCTGTTAGGATTGTATACCTCTATGATACACTCCTTAAACCAGTTTGAGTTGCGATTAAGCAAGCTCTGAACAGTAAATCCTACAGCTGCAATATTTTCTTCTATCACTATAAACTTACCGGTAGTGTATTCAAGCGATCTATCTGAAGATTTATCCAGTATTGGATTTTCAAGACTGTCCGCTAGGTTCTCAAGACCCACGACATTAAACTCTTCAGTAGTCCTGCTGTCACCATCATAAGATATGATTCTAATCTTATCTCCTTTCTCGTAGGCGTAATCTAAATCAGCACCCGTTAAAGTATTGTATCCTGAAGACTTACTAAACAAACTACTTAAAGATAAGTAGATATTGTTTCTTGGGGATATCTGTAAGATGCTGTCCTCTCTAAATGGAATGTATGCACCGGATATACCGTACATCAACTTTAACTCTTTATCTCCTCTTCCTGAGTATACAGGTGCCCATCTTCTTGCCCATACAGGTGGGTCATTCTTTACCCGCATAGTTAGAGAAGCAGCACCATATAGATCGTTTTCGTTTGACCTGTCATTTAAAGGATCAACATAAACAGCGTCAATCTCTTGAACACCACTACTTCTATTAGCCTCATCGTAGTATACTATACCTAGCTTGTGACTTGATCCTGATTTAAAAGACTTACTAGCAACCTCATCTTCAGAAGCAAATATAGCACCAGAGTTATAAGGAGATTCAATTCTAAAGCTTAAGTCATCACTAGGAGTTTCCATATGAATTACAGGTGCTGATAAGACCTGTCTCTTTGAGCCGCCTATAAAGAAGTCAGATATAAATAAATCTATTTCTGATAGATTAAACTGAACCTCATCAATACCAGATATCTTATTAGCTGTAAATACAGCGTGAGCATTAAACACAGCGCTTTCTTCAGCTAGGTTAATTCCAGGGTTTTTAAGATTTGTAACTTGACCTCTGACTGAAGACAAAGACACGTTATATTTGTTTGATGTTATTTGAGAAATTACATCAGATATAACATCTGCTTTACTTGTGGCAGATGAGAAATCTACAACTCCTGATACGTGAAGACCAGAAGACAAAAATTTAACAGGATCTTCTGTCTTAGATATTTGTATACTGTTAGAACTGGTTCCATCATTGTTGTAGTAAACTACAGTGAAGTTGTCAAAATCTAATTTAGTACTATAAGTACTACCACCTACGGTTATAAAATCTCCATTTACAGATATATTGATATAAACCTTAGAGCCAGCTGGTAAACCAGCATCAGGTATTTCTGACCAATCCGGAGACAAAGCTCCACTTGCACCAATAACAAATGGCACATCATATGTAGTGCCTTCTGATTTGTAATTAGGATCAAGATCTACATCTATGTTTAAGTTTTCGTACCCCTCTGTATATCCCCCATACATCAGCCTGCCATTAACCAGCTCTTGCGACTCAGCAGATTGAGGTACGTTATCGTAAAGTTTGTTTTGCTCATTCAAAGGAAGAGCAATACCGTCTTCTGAGTTTGTAAAGTTTACAATAACTGTAGTACCTGTACGTACATTATTAACTGAAGCTACCTCATAGAGGGTAGATTCATTGCTAGACCTAGCGTAGAGATATATTTTCTCAACATCGTAAGGACTGTGCTTTAAGAAGACGTTTATTTGATTATAAAAATCATCTTGTGATTTTGTTGTAAATCCTCTTCTAAGTTGATTCTGAGATACAGTAAGAGAGCTGTAAGGAGATAAAGCACTATGCTCACCGTCTTCATATACATACTTGTAAGCAAACTGAAATACCTTATCCTTAATGTTGTTTTCCTTAAGGCTTGGATTGTTTACAATAGTATAAGTAGGCGCTTGTAAAGGCGGTCTTTTAACTACAGTAAGTACAGCTAGTTTCTCGTCATCTGTACCCGTTAGTAATTGTGGATATCCATTGATTAACGCCTTTGTAGTGTTTATCTTCTTAGGTGCAGTAAGACCATCACTAAAGTATAGCAATACATCACCGTTTATATTTATAAATATATTACCCTTTACAAAGCCGTTCTCTGTAAAAGATAATACAGAGTCTTTTATAATACGAACTGAAGTATTACTGCCTGTACTGTAGCGATATATGCTGTGCTCATTATTGCTGTTCCAAACAAAGTAGAATATAAACCCTAGCTGCTCATCAGATATACTTCCAATAACCTTGTTAGTACCTGCCGGTAATGAAGTGCCCAAGCTAACAGCTGTATTACCATATGCATTCTTAATAACAAAAGCATCACCATCGGCATCAGAAGATACACGGATGTTTACAGCATCTGTCATTTCAACAGACTTAACTAGACGCTCATCATCGTCCTTGTTTAAGTAGTTTGGTGTAATCTTATGTACAGCCATAATTAGTATTTAGGCGACTGACGGAAATTCTTTCTTAACATAGCAAGGGCATCCTGCTTGCCGAACGACTTCATACGTGCGTTAGCTTTCCGTCTCTCATTGTAATATTCTTGTCTTGCTCTAGCTTTTTCATTAGCCGGAACATTGCTCTTTCTTTCTATAATCTTATAGTACATATAAGTTCTAAGTGCCTCTTCTGCAAATACGTGGACCACAGGGTTCTCAGCAAGAGCCTCATCACCTACATATTCAATAAGAACCTTAGCTATAGCACTGTTTGTAGACAGCTCAATTCTATTCTGCTCAAAGTTAATGCGATACTCACCAAGACCTTTACCACCACCTAAACCATATAAACGCCCGTTAGAAGTATTAGAGATATAGTCTCTGTATACGTATGACTCAAAGGCATCCATATAGGCAGGGAATCCTGTCTGTGTATTATTTTTTAGTAGGTTTAAGCTGTCATTCTTTACAAAGCTGTAGACCAATCCATCAGCACCAACAACACCTAGTTTAGTCAAAGCCACAAAGTCAACAGGTAAGTCAACCTTACTTAAGGTAGCATCAACAGTTAATTCTAGTGTCTTAATTCTTTGACCCATATCAAACCCCATCTCACGTATACCACGTAGAGCAAAGTTTCTAATAGCTGTATCCGTAGCATTAGAGGCGTAATCGTCTCCAGCTAGGGTGAGTATAAAGTCATTTACAACCTGACTAACGGCTACTGTTTCCTGTGACATTATTTAGTTTCTTCTATCTGCTTCTCAGCTGCTGCATAATTTACAACATCTGCATCACGCAGGTTAACACCAATCATTTTTGCGATCTCTACAACAAGGTCTACATAGTAATGCTCAGGAAGCTCAAAGTCAACACTGTTTGCAGGGCTGTATATCTCAACTCCGGGGACAGCTGTAGAATAACCAAAGCTCGGTTGCGAGGCAGATTTAGCGCCCGTTGTAGGATTAGTGCCTTCCGGTAGCTTATAGTACCTTAAATCTATTCTATTAATAGTTGTAGGGAATACTTCTATATCTGAAGAGACAAGAGCAACAGGTGACTCACTAGTAGGCTTAGAAAGATTACTAGCTAGTATTCTATCTATATCTTCCTGGTTGTACACTAAGTCAATTTGAGTACCTAAGAATGAACCCAAAGCATAAGTAGACTTCGTGTTTAAAGATATAATTCTACCCAGATCTGTAGGCTTTACAAAAACACCATTAGATTTAGATATATTAGTCTTCTTAGCAAACACGGAAAGGTCTTCCTGCATCTGCTTCTCTTTAGCTTTGTCTCTGCCTTGATCAATACCTGCTCTACGGAAACGCATTGCATTACGCCCCTCGTCAAACAATCTGTTATATATATTCATCTGTGCGGCAGCAGCAAACTCATTGAAGACTGCTGGGCTCACAAAGCCCTTCTGGTCTTTATTGACCAAGTCCTTCAAGGCGCTATATACTCTATTTACACTTGCCATTAGATAATTCTTTGTTACAGCAAAGATAAGAAATAAAAAGGGGCTGCATTTCTGCAACCCCTTCTTACATAGTAGCTTATAAGTAGCTTATAGTCTGTCTAGCTCTTCTAGCAAGCGATCATATGTCGCAGCTCCTTTTTCTGTCAAACAGAAACGAGACATTACATCTACTGGATCTAGACCAGCAGCAGCTGAAACAATCAATCGGTTCGTGTCAAACCAGTACATACCATCATCTTTCTTGTTTAAGATCTGGAAGTCAATAGCCTGTAGTACAGCTGATTTACATTTAACCTGTGGGTTGTCAAACAACTCTACAAAACGTGTAGGGTTCTTCTTAGCATCCATCAATAGGTCACGGCGAATCTCAGCGCTCTTACGGTTAGTATTTATACCTAAGAACATTGCAACAGGAAGAAGCTCAGAGATGTCTTTATCACGGACCATACCGATAGCTTCAAACTGTGTAAACTCACGATCTAGTTCTTCTTCTGCTGAACGTGACTTGTCAACAATCTCAAATATATTACCACCGTTAACCTTATTACCTGGGTGTGCCATCATAAAATCCATAAGGTTTGGCTTCTCTGATGGGACAAATAACATCTTATCACGGAACAAGATATGATCACGCTGTGCGTTTTCACTCTGCTCATCGGTAAATATTGATGGTTCATTAGGACAATATCTGATCTCACGAACTCGGTTAGAAGCCTTATCAAATACTGTTGTGCGTGTAGGAATTTTAAGTATAATACCCCCGCCTGATATCACCTTAAATGATACAGCACGAGGTGCTTGTTCTTCCTTTTGCTTGAATGTGTATTCTTTCTTTACAGCTGTAGATTCTGTAGCTGTAGTTTTAGTAGAAGCGGTAGACGCAGATTTGCGTGCAGCCGCTGAGGGCTTTGTATTTGCCATTGTTATAGTAATTAAATAGAATTAAAAAAGTAAAGATGAAAGGGGAGACCGAAGCCTCCCCATCATCATATGTTTTGATCTTACTTGATCAATACGTGTTGGTTAGCTGCACGAGTAACCAAGTTACACTCAGAACGGTAGTTGAACTGCAAGCTATCTTCGTTGGTGTTAGAAACACCTAAGATAGAACCTGTCATCCAGTGCTCCATTTCACGAGAGTATCCGTTAACCGCTTTGTAGTTCATTTCCAAAGCAGCTGCACGCTCACCTGATTTAGGATCGATAACGCTAGTCATTGGGATCATTACACCGTTGTAAGCAGATCCACCCAACAATGTTGGGTCGTTGAGCAACTTCCAAGACTTGTTATGGAAGGTGTAACCACCACGAGTGAATGATTTGAATCCAAGCTTAACAGCTTGATCAGAGTTAGCAAATGCACCGTAAGCAGCAGAACCTGTAGTAACGCCATTAGTTACAAATCCAGCAGAGCCGTTCAAGCTAGCAACCATACCATCGATAGCCAACATTTGAGTTGTGTTACCGTAGATAGCGTACTCAGGAGCAGCACCTTGCTTGTCCAATTCTACGATGATAGCATCCAATTCTGGAAGGCTGTCAAGAGCAGTGTTAGAACCACCTGTAGAAGAGTATACCAAACCACGATCCTCGATAGCAGCGAAGTAGCCTTCAGAACCTTGAACTGACTTTCCGCCTACAGTTGCAGTGTCTTTAACACCCAACAACATCATCATCTCACGCTTGTCTAGGAAGCGTTGACGAGTGTCTTGCTCACCTTTGATGTACCAACGGTAGTCACCACCACCCAAGTTGATGTAGCCAATGTTAGTAGCCTGAGAACCAGTAACCTTAAATGTCTCTTTCAAGATCATATATGGGTTAGTGCGGTAAACTACGTTAGACTCCAAGAAACGACTTGGTTGGTCAGTACCTTCTCCGTACAAGTTACCAATGATTGGTGCGTTTAGTGCGTCACCATCAGCAGCAGCAGCTACAGCAGTACCTAAAACTTCTACAGTTACTACACCAGTTGATTCATTGATAGCTGTAACTACGTAACGGTCAACACCGTGAAGGATTACGTCGTTTACACGAACGAACATCTTAATATCATCAGCATTACCTGCCACGTCATCAGCGCCGTTAAGGTCAACTGTAAATTGAGTAGCAGAATCCCACTCACCTACTTGCTTAGCGTGCAAGCGAGCTTCTTCAAACCACTCTACCTTGCTAGCAGAACCGTTAGCTTTTACAGCTCCGGTCATTTGCAAGAAACCAGTGATACCTTGATCACCGTATGTTTTTACTAAAGCTTCACGTACGTCTGGACGGTCTACTTTGTTGATGAAGTCACCTAGTGCGGTGTACTTCGCTGGATCCAATTGACGGAAAGCGCTTTGTACGCCACCGCTAACTGAAGGAGTTCCTGTTAGTGCCATTTTATTTTACTTTATAAATGGGTTATAAAAATCTTAATGTTTTATCTGCACCAAGCGCATCAATGATTTGCCTAGCCAGATCGTCTTGTGGTTGTGCCTGAGCCACACCAGGGGTCTGAGCAGATACGTTAGCTGCCTGTTCAACGATCTTACGCTGTCCGTCACTTAGTCCCTGCTGATATAAACTTTTCGCAATCGCATCTATATTATCAACAAGGGCTTGATGAGTGTTGAACTTATCGTAATCCCATTGACCATTGTCGCTTACGTACTGGTCAAAAAATGATTCTAAGTTGCTGTTCTTATTAATAAGTTGACCCTTGTAATCATCAGTAATACCGAAGTTAAACTCACCACTAGGTAAGTCAAAGCTTAAAGCTTCTAAAGCTTCGGTTTCCTGCATCATACTAGAGATCCATTGCTCGTCAATAGGACTAGTAGCTGTAGAATCGTTATTGTCTACCGGCAAAGTGTATGAGCTGCGCAACTCTTCAATTTGCGTTCTAGACTTATTAGCATCAATCTTAAGCTGTAATTTAGATAGCTTGATCTCGTCATCCGTGTACATATCCTCATCGAGTTTGTACTTAGATCCTACAAGCATATCAATTTCCTCACCTGAAAGGTCTGAGTATTCATTGATCATTGACATCTTTACAGCTGTCATATCATCCATTTCGGACGGATTGATCGATTGATACCTAAACCAGTCTTCTGGTGAGCGTCCAGTCTTGCTAACAAAGTCAGCGATAACCTTAACGCGCTCATCAATTTCTGCTTCTTGTGGAGTAAGCATTCCCTTTAAAGTGTCAATACTATCTAGCTGCACTCCTAGCGTTTCGCTCAAGTACTGTGCTACAATATCGTCACTAATCTGAGGTGCTTGCTCCTCAATTTCTGTATTTAAAGAACTTTGCTCTGGCTCACTAGGAACCTCAGCTGTAGTTGTTTCTGTTTCTGTAGGAACCTCTGTAGGCTCCTGTGGTGTCTCACTAACAGGCTCTGAAAAATCAAAGTCAGCTGTAACCCCTTCAGGTATCCCCGACTCCTGGACAGGCTCTTGTGATGCTTGTACATCTTGAACATTAGCCTCTTCCATTTCAAATCCAGCAGCACCTAGTGCACCTTCTAATTCTTGTTCGCTATTCATAGCTGTTTTTTTAAATTGAACTTTTATGTTGCAAAATTAACACTTTTATACATATGTTTTTTAACCCGTTGTAATACAGACAACTAGCTGTAACTACCTATACTTATTAAAGTACTCTATGATCTCACTCTCTAGTTTTGAGTCCATTATATAATTACCATTATACTCTACGCTAGTAAATGTGTCTTCGTCTTCTTCTGTTATTTCAATGTTGTATTCTACATCTTCATAAAGCACTTTGAAATACTCACTACGCTTTACCATTTTAATATCTTCACTAGATTGAAAGACGGTCTCTACATCTTTGTGAGCGACATCTGGCAGGTTGTTTAAACGACATACGTAACGAGCGTAATTGTTCCCCTGTGTATCCACTATAAAGTTTTCCTTTAAGGTGGTCATTATGTAGAACTGCTGTTTCTTGTCTAGACCCCCATAGTCAAATCTACCTGTAAACTTCACTAGCGGAAAGTCCATAATAATTGTTCTAACATCTTTCGGCAGCTTGCTAAAGTCTATTTCTGATTTTACAGCTGAAGGCTTAGTGGGTTCTGAGTCGTATGGAAACAACATAACATCATAGTACAGCTTTAGTCCTATTCTGTCTTTTATATGTTTAGTCTTTGTCCGTTGCATACTTAACACCCATTATTGTACCTACAATACTAAAAGCATTAGTAAGTAGTATACCGAACATATTAGACCAAGTACTGCCTATGATTTGAGTATCTGTACCAGAAGACATTGCCCAGGCATACATAACTGTGGTCAGTACACCTACACCTACAATAACATATAAAGCTACCTTAACTATAGTGCTTATCAGCTCAAACTGTGTACGCTTCTGCATTACCTCTAGATCCTCTAGCGCTTCATCACGTAGTTTCTTGCTTTCCTCTAATGAGTTTTGCAACTCTAGAACTAAGGCTTCTTTAACTACAGCTGCCTCCTCAAGATCTCTGTTTTGCTTTTGTACCTGTTTAGTTATCTGTAGTCTTTTCTTTCGTGAATTTAGATCTCTGCTTTTACATTCTTCAATATAGTCCTTGACATCAGGATCTGAGGTATCGGACAACAGCTTAACAAAGTTTCCTTCTATGTAAACCTTCTTAGACTTTGCTTTTAGCATTGCCTCTTTTACTGTGTCCTTAGAACTTATCATCTATAAATTTTAAACGGATTTGTTTTATCCTTATATCCTTCGTAGTCTACTTTAAACTCTTCTAGTCTTGGCTCAATGTCATCTGATTTAATAATCCAAAACTGCGCCCCTGCTTTCTTTGCTTTTTCAATCTCCTGATTGTCGTCTGAAGAAGATATGATACCGATAACACAGCCATTGCCGTATTCAAAGTTAATCTTACGAATCATCTCAATACCGTCAAAGCTACTACCTATAATATTAAGGTCTACAAATACACACTCTGGGCGTTCGTCATTAGGGTCATCAGGAAACCATTCCTTAAACTTTCTGTTTGCCTCGTCAGAAGAATCTAATGCTTCTAGCGATAGCGTTATGTCAAGGATGCTACACGCATCTTCAAACACCAAGTGGAATAGGTCTTCATCATCTATAAGTAGTATAGAGTTTATCATCATTTTATTTTTATAAGTAGTTTAGTTCCTTGTTTTTGTTTTTCAGCTCTAATTGTAAATCCGTGTTCTTTTAATATAGCAAGACAAATGTTTAATCCTAGCCCACTACCGCCTTCGTCTTGATTTTGTTTTCTAGTGTAAGGCTTAGAGAACTCTACAAATTCTTCTTGGGTAATACCCCTACCGTTGTCTTCAACGCATAGTACAGAATCGTTTTGCATATATATAGATACAAATTTAGTGGAGCTGTCGTTGTACTTTAATCCATTGCGTATTAAGTTATCAATAGCAGTACAGAACAAGGGTTCATTAACTAATAATGAAGGAAGCAGTCCTATTTGAACTTGTTTTATATATGATGTGCTTTTAAGGTAATCTGTTAAAATGTGTGTGATGTTATGCTTTTCTTTATCTAGCTGTGCATCTTCTTTTACAAGGTTGGTAAATTCTTTTACACCAGCGTAAACTTTTTGTGTATGGCGTAATCCCTCTTCAAGCATTTTAAGCGGTGCTTGTATCTTTAGATTCTTAATATCGTCTTCTGTAATCCTGCGTTTTAAGGAGCTTAAACCTCTAGGCATATAGGTGTTTATACCGCTATGCATATCGTGTCTTAGAATCTTTGCAGCGTGTTCTAAGTAGGAATTTTTTTGATTCACTAGAGCTTCGGTCTCGTGCTGTAGCGTTACATCTGTTGCAATCTTAAGAACTTTAGAGTACTCTCCCCTTTTATTTTTTACCGGTGTGTAATGACCAAACAGCCAGATTTCCTCACCGTCTTTTGACACACGCTCAAACTCACCACTTATAGTTTTACCGCTTCTAAGCTGTTGCCAGAAGTTATGGTATTCTAAACTTTCACGATAGTCAGCAGGAACTAATTTGCTGTGATGCGTTCCTTTAGGATTGGAGTACCCCGTGAGTTTATTAAACTTTTGATTTGATGACCTTATGATACCATCCATATCCATAGTAACCACTATGTTTGAACGGTCTATAGCCTTCATTTGCATATCTATGTTTTCTTCTTTTATTCTTGTTGAGCTTATAAAGCTGTAAACAACATAGGAGAAGGGTGGCATAAATGCAATGACACAAGCATAACCAAACTCAGCCAATAAGTAAGAGGGTTCACAGAATCTAAATACGATGCACGTTTGCACAGCAAAGAATGCAAACATTATTGCAGCAGATACAGCTAGACATATTTTTGATATGCGATTCATTCATTTTTCTTGCGAAGAAAGTACCAGCGCTGCGCTGTATATCCAATAGATATAATAAGTAATAACAGCTTTAAAGCCGTTTCAACCTGAGACATAGAGATGCTAAGAGTAGTAGCGTTTAATAGTAATACTTTGATATCCGTCTCGTTCATCACCACTTAACCTTATTAGCCCAATACGCTGCGGACATTTTACCTTTAGCTATGTTCTTGCGATGACGTGCTTTGAATGATGCACGTTTTTTCTTCATACGATCTGACTCACCAGACTTAGGCTTTCCAGCTGTTGAAGCGCCTTGCTCGCCAAAGCGAATTGTTTTAATCTTGTCTCCTACTTTAGCTACTACAACGTGTGACTTTTTAGGGTGGCTAGGTGTACGCTTAGGCTTATTGTAACCAGATACCCCTGCACTTTTCAAACGTGAGTCTTTCTTCTTCGCTTTCATTTAGCAAAGATAAATAAAAAAGGGGCTACATTTCTGTAACCCCTTAGTGTTCAGTATAGTGTAAGCGAGTCTTACTCTTCTACTGTTTCAGCTTCTTCAACTACCTCTTCGTATTCACCTGTGTTTAGGTCAACAGTGATAGAACCGTATTTATCTTCAAGTTCTTTCTGTGCAGAAGCCATTGCCTCTTCCATAGAGTTTACTTGAAGCTGTGCTTTGAAAGCTTGGTTAGTGGTTTCGCCAAGAATGGTCTTTGATTGATTGAGGTTAGATACAGCAGTCTGAATTGACTTTAGTTCCTCTTCGGTAAGTTTAGCCTTGTCAGCCATAATCTTTAAATATTTAAGTTAATTAACTATATGCAAATATAATACAAATACTATAATACAGACACAATGGCAAGACCTAGCCATATAATACTGACAGCATAGTTTAGTACAGCTGTTTGAATGTCATCTAGAGGATACTTGACAGGGTATCCTAGC
>Ga0208303_1000314_pt1 | contig 19934 bp, 28 predicted proteins | sample CB_VirMetaG_2_FD_184537 | JGI IMG/M metagenome (GOLD analysis project Ga0208303, IMG submission 184537) | Freshwater to marine saline gradient viral communities from Chesapeake Bay - CB_1504_2 Viral MetaG (SPAdes) (version 4) | ecosystem: Environmental > Aquatic > Marine > Coastal | place: USA... | reverse complement strand
GGATGGGCTTTGCAACATTCCTGCACCTACGACTTTGACTGAAACACTAGATGTTCCACATGGAACAATTCGGGCGCTCGGCTACAACCTGGCCGTCGAGATCTCAAGCGACTTCGGTATCGATCCCTCGCAGGTTGTTTTTGTGATTGCACAAGAAACAAAAGACCGGCTTGAGGGTGACATCAGCATCGACATCTCTGTTGATATGTCGGACCTAGCGTTCACGTTCCATCAATCAAACTACGATGTGAATACTGATATATGAGAGCAGATGTCCAACTAGAATCGAGCTACAACAGCACCAGGCTCGATGCTAACCGACAGCAAGTGCTCAACATTTACCCGCATACATTGCGGGGATACAGGCAGGTGCCTGGATACGTTACTTTTGCTGACTTCTTAGGTACAGGTGAGCCTCTTACAGATACAAACGCATCGATATTCACTGATGCCGATGGCAACACCATTGAGGTATCAATCACGCCAGGTGGCGCAGACAGAGGGATCATTGTCGATGGTCCAAACGCCCTCATGTACCAGGTAACAGGTTCGTCGCTTTACTCCGTTGATTCGGGCGGTAATGCCGTGTTTTTGGGCAACATATCGAACGAGCCAAACCCTGTTGTGATGGCTACTGACGCAAACCAGTTAATCATTTGCACTGGCGGCAACCCATCGGCTTATGTGTACACCGTTGCAGGCGGCTTGGTCGAGATCAGCGACACAGATCTATCTACTACAAAGTCGGTCGCGTTCTTAGACTCACGATTCATTTTTGACCAACCTGACGGGTATTTTGTCGTTTCCGCTCTGAACGACGGCACAGACATCAGCGCACTAGACTTTGCACAAGCAGAGGCTCTCCCTGACGACATCAGGCGCGTTTTCTCACTGAACCAATTGCTTTACCTGTTCGGAGAAAAGACCACTGAGGTGTGGTTTACGAGCGGCACAGGGCGACCACCATTAGACCGTCAGGCAGTGTTACAGCATGGCATTTGCGGCACCTACGCAGTTGATTCTATTGACGGCGCGATTTACTTCATTGATGGCAACAGACGACCAGGCGTTATCGTCGGATCTCAACATCAACCGCTGTATGTTCCTGCAATTGGAGAGGCTTGGGCCAACTACGGCACCGATGACTTCACCAGCGCCAGGGTGAGCTGCTACTCGCTGCACCAAGAAAACTTCGTTGACTTTATCTTCCCAAACCAGGGAATCATCTGGACCCATCACGTTGTATCTGGATCTTGGTTTGAGAAGGACTTTGTGACGACCACTGTCGTTCAGGGTTACAACCTGGTGCTTGCGGCCCACGCAATCAACAAGAAGATCTACCGGCTCGATTACGACAACTTCCAGCAAGACGGGGCGAACATGACGCGCAGAAAGGATCTGCCGTTGATCTCCTCTGAAGTGCTTGGCGTTGGCGGGGCAGAGATGGTCATCGACAAGATCAAGCTGCACGTTGAAACCTCCAGCGCCACAGACGTTACGGTCAAGGTCAGCAAAGACTTGATCACGTTCACAACCATCAACACCGTCTCGGTAAACGGTAACAAAACAATCGACATCAACTCTCTAGGCAAATGCAGAGAGATCATTGTAAGGGTCGAAACCTCCACCAATGCAAAGGTGGACATCATTGACGCGGCTATTGACGCACAAGTATTGAAGGGCTAACCAATGGGACAACTGACACAAACTACGGCACAAGTTCAGGTAATCTTAGACGATGCAGATGCCGCAAACGTCGGCAAGACCTCGCTGACAGACGGATCAGATACTACCTCTGTCGCATTCAAGAAGAGCGGCTTCTACTCACTGCAAGGCTCCAGTGCTAACGCACCTTCAACTGATCGCGCTGTTTTAATCTCTGCGGTACGAGATACAGCAGCAACGGGTGAAATTCGATACGGTCAAATAGCAATAACAGAATCAAACGGTTTGTGGTGGAATCGGGATGACGGGGGCAGCCTGGGAACATGGTATGAGGCCGTAACCACTACCAGCGCCCAAACATTAACGAACAAGACCCTTACGTCCCCGATTCTCACCACCCCTCAAATCAACGACTCAGCGGCAGATCATCAGTATATATTTGCTGGCTCTAACCTGGCAGCAGATAGAACAGTGACGCTGCCTTTGCTGACCGGCGACGATACTTTTGTGTTTGCGGCACACACTCAAACTCTTACCAACAAGACCCTGACCACTCCAACCGTTTCAGGCCTAACACTGTCTGATGCTTCTATTATCTTTGAAGGTGCCACCGCTAACGATTACGAAACCACGCTAACGGTTACTGACCCAACTGCGGATAGAACAATTACGCTCCCAAATGCTACCGATACACTGGTCGGACGAGCTACAACAGATACTTTGACCAACAAAACTTTAACGTCCCCAGTTGCTTCTGGGTTAACGCTTTCAGACGCTTCTATCGTTTTCGAGGGCGCAACGGCTGATGCCCATGAAACCACACTGACGGTCACAGACCCGACTGCTGATCGCATAATCACACTTCCAAACGCTACTGACACTTTGGTTGGCCTGGCCACAACAGACACGCTAACAAACAAGACACTGACTTCACCTGTTCTCAACACGGGGGTTAGCGGCACAGCGGTGCTTGATGCAGACGATTTTACTGGAGCCTCTGCCACTAAACTTGCAAGCTCAGAAAGCATCAAGGCGTATGTTGATTCCCAGGTTGGGTCTTTTGACACGTTGTCTGAGGTGCTTGCGGCAGGCAATACCACTGGCTCAAACGACATTGCTGTTGATACAACTCAAAAGGTTCAATTCCGTGATGCTGCGATCTACGTCAACTCAAGCGCAGACGGTCAGTTAGACATTGTTGCAGACACAACAGTGCAGATTGATAGCGGCGGCACAATAACTCTTGACGCTGAAACTGACGGTCAGGTTGCTTTCAAAGATGGTGGTACACAATACGGTCTTATTTCAAAAGCAGTTGATAACCTGATTCTAAAATCTTCAGTAGTCGATGGCGACGTAATTATTCAAGGCACTGACTCTGGCGGCACAGTTACCGCTGCAACTTTTGACATGTCAAATTCTGGACAAGCCTCATTCAACGCTGGTGCTACTTTTGGCGGCAACGTAGACGTAACCGGCGCAGTGACTGCTGATGGTTTGACTGTTGAAGCAGACAGTGGCGGCGGCGGAGGTTCAACAACGCCTGTAGTTGCAGTTATTTCAGATACTGACGGCGGAGGTTCTTGGGTATCTGGAACTATTTTTGCGGCAACTGATTATAAATCTGGAGATGGCTCTGGCGCAGGTTCAGGTGTCAGAGTAAGAACTGGAATTGCCCAAGAAGCAAGCTCAGGCGCAACAAGTAGCTATATTGTTCAAACAGCACCAACCACTGCTGGAACAATGCTAGACCGCTTAAAAATAAGTTCAGGTGGAGACATCAGCTTCTACGAAGACACGGGTACGACTGCGAAGTTGTTCTGGGATGCTTCTGCGGAGTCGCTGGGTATTGGTACTAGCAGTCCTGCTCAACCCTTAGAAATACTAAAGACAAGTTCTGCCGCTGTTGTGCCTATGATTCAACTTCGCAATGGATCTTCTTCTGCTGGCTCTGGAACAGCAATAAAATTTATGCACAGTACCGCAAGCAACGCTACTTCTGGAACGTGTGAATTAGAATCAATTAGATACTCTGGAAATTTAGGCGCTTTAACTTTCAAGACTTCAAACAACGGAGGTACTGTCACGGAGCGTATGCGTGTCGATGATACAGGCGTTGGGGTAGGTACTGATAGTCCTTCTAGTATATTACATTTATCTACTTCTGATGACCCAAAAATAACTTTAACAGACACAGGCTTTGGAGCTTCTGCTGATATTACAGGTTCAAACGGTAACTTAAGATTAAACAGTCAAACAGCAACTATTTTTGATATGGCTGATAGTGAGATTGCTAGGTTTGATTCCTCTGGCAATTTTCTGGTGGGTAAAACTAGCACAACCTTTAGTGTTGCTGGCGTAGAAAATCGCGCAGATGGAAGAATTACAAGCACACGCTCAGGTAATACTAATTTGTTGCTTAATAGGTTGTCATCTGACGGTGACATTGTGCAATTTTATAAAGACGGCACCACAGTCGGTAGTATTGGTACTCTAAGTTCTGCTTTGACAATTGGAACCGGTGATACAGGCATCCAATTCAATGCAGATAACAACGCCGTAATGCCGCATAACATCACCACTGGCGCAAACGTAGACAATAGTATTGATATTGGTTACAGCAGTGGCGGTACTAATAGGCGCTTTAAAGACCTCTACCTGTCAGGCAATGCTTTTATAGGCAATGCAGTTACTTCTAGTACAGATGGTTCTTCTGACCTAAAACTAGAAGGCAATCAGCACATTTTTAGAAGAGGCTCTGCTGGCAGTTATGCGGAGCAAGCAAGAATTGATTCCAGCGGTAATCTCGTGCTGGGTGATACTGGCGTTATAAGAGCCAATTCGCAAATTGGCGTAAGCGTTGAGGCGGCAGGTAGGATTTATATGAGCCGTGGAACTAGCACTGGTGGTTTTTCACATCTTGCGTTTTACAACGGTAACGGGCAAGTTGGAACTGTAAGCTCTTCAGGTTCAGCAACAGCCTACAACACCTCATCAGACCAACGCCTCAAAGACAACATCGTAAACGCGCCTTCTGCTTCTGATGACATTGACGCTATCCAAGTACGTTCATTTGATTGGAAAATTAATGGTTCACACCAGAAGTACGGCATGGTCGCACAAGAGCTACAAAGCGTTGCACCTGAAGCTGTATCAGCACCAGAAGACCCCGAAGAAATGATGGGCGTTGACTACTCAAAATTAGTTCCAATGCTTGTCAAAGAAATACAAAGCTTACGCGCACGAGTCGCACAACTAGAATCTTAACAGGAGAAACAAATGACAACTTGGTCCATATCAACTTTAGAACGTGAGTTACAGGGCGACTTAGCGGGTGGCGTAGTAGTAGCCCACTGGCGAGCTACTGCGGTAGACGGTGACGTCTCTGCGTCATCTTACGGCACTGTAGGCTTTACACCAGACCCTTCTGCTTCTGGGTTTATTGCTTATGACTCGCTGACTGAAGCAGACGTAGTTGGCTGGGTGCAAGCAGAAGTAGATAAGGACGCGATTGAGGCATCTCTGGCTGCTCAGATTGAAGCAGACAAGAATCCAACTCAAGCAGCAGGAGTACCGTGGTAATGGACTTCCTGTTATCAGCCTTCAACATAATAACCGCCGTGGTGACCCTGGCATCCGCAATAAGTGCGGCCACGCCCAGCAAGAAAGACGATGCGTTTGTGGCTAAATATCTTCTTCCAGTGGTCAATGCCCTAGCAATTAATTTTGGCAACGCGAAGAACCAGTGATGCAGGAGGAAGCCAAAACAGTAATGGATAGTGTGGCAGTCGGAGGCACTGTCGCCACCCTGGCTGGCTGGCTTCCATCGGTAGCATCTCTTTTCTCCATCATCTGGTTGGCTCTTAGAATTTGGGAGAGTGACACGGTTCAAAAAATATTTAAAAGGGGAGATAAAAGCAGCGACGTTAAAAATTTATGATTGCAGAAATTTCCGCTGCGATCGGAGCAGTTCAATCCGTCAACTCAGCTATCCAGGCATTAAAAGAAGCTAAAGGACACGGAGGTGATCTAAGCCAGGTTATAGGGCGATGGGCCAACGCAACAGAAAAAGCTCGGGACGCTGAAAAAAAAGGCGCAGGGAAAATGAGCTACCAAGAAGCGCTAAAGATGGAAAGTATTACTAGGCAGCTTCAAAATTTTGATAGGCAGTTGCAAGACATTTGTTTAATGCAAGGCCAAGGTGATTTGTACAACAGCATAAAAAGGCGCATGGAAGAAAGTAGGCTGGCGCATGAAAAGGAAGTTGCAAAGATTCGGATGCAGCGCAGGCAGTTTAAAGAAAATATGAAGCTAGTAGGCATCATTTTCGGCTGGGGCGCTACTTGTGTCGGTTTGTTAGTCGCAGGGCTGTATTTTTATACGTCGATGTAAAAAGTTACAAGCAAGGTTGGAAAAAATGGATAAAACACAAATGGAAACCTGGGAAATAATCGTAAGTGGTTGGCCTATAGCAGCGGGTTTATTCATTTTGGTTCTTACCATCGGTCGAATCTTAAATCGTTTAGAGGTTTTAGAAAGCAAAATGGTCGAGGCATGGAAGGCCATCAACGAGCTTATTAGAAAATGACAACAAGAAGACTGCGTGATCCAAACGTGATCACGGTCAACCTGGAAGCAGAGCAGCTTCGCCAAGTAGTAATCGATCATCACACCTTAATCAAACCTTTCTACTCTAAACAAACCGCAAACTACATAACCACCGGCAACGCTGGGCATGAGGTCGTGGACGTTGACTCAGGCTCGAGCATTACAGTCAGCCTGCATCAAAAGCCAGCAGACGGTCAGCAGGTTGTGGTTAAGCGCATGGGAACAGGAGCAGTCACCGTTGACACGCAAGGAACAGAGACAATTGATGGGGCATCGTCAAAATCGATTGCCTCTCGCTACGATGTTTTGCGTTGCATCTACCTTGACGCTGCTGGTGAGTGGGTAGTGGTATGAGTGAGTATTTAGATTTGTTACCAGGTATGCCTCAGACAAATCCTACGCCTGGAACAACAGAAGATTCAAATTTTGATGGGTTATGGAACCAAAAGGCAAACGAAACAACCGAAACGTTGCAAAGGCTTTTAGACAACACAGCGGCTGCTTTTCTAAATTTAGCGCTGCAAGAAATAAAAACGCAAATCTATAACGGCAATGAAGTTATTAATAATCCACTCAAAGTCGGTATTTTGAGTGACTTAGGTTTTGATGTTTCTTCTGGAAAAATACCGGCGTTCTTCAATGCTATCTTTGGAGAAAACGACACGCTGCCTTCTTTACAAATAGCGACAGCTTTTGGTCTGAGTGAACAGCAATTCCAAGAGATACCAGCGCAAGCAGAAAGGCTCAACGCTGAGAACACTGCTTTCACATCTGACCAATTAGTTGATCGGTTTAACAACGCAAGGGCATCACAAGACTTTGGCTTGTCGGCAACGTTCGACCCATCCACGGGCAAGTTTATTGTTGATCTAAGTTCATTCGGTTTCACTGGAAGCGCTGCAACAAAGGAATACACCCCGCAGCAGTTTTTGAACGAGCTTGGCCTACAAGGCAGCTTTGACGGTACTACCAGCGACGAACCCAGCAACGCAATCGGTGAGATCGCAGGCACGTTAACTGATGCCCAGGTTATCGACGAGCAGAACAAAGTTATTCAGCAGGTTCTTGATGAGTTGAATCAGAACGGTGAAGACGGGATGGTTAAACGTCCAGAGCTTACCGGCAATCAACAAGTTGATGACCTAATCAACGTGCTATGGGGCGACTTCGATTACAGAGGCGTAAGGTCAATTATTGGGCTGCCAGACTTTGCGGGATGGTTAGAAGATAACAGACCTGGTGATCACGCTGTTATTTACGATCAAACCAACACAAACCAAACGCAAACAAACGTCGATCAATTGCCAGGCTCTGGCGTACAGGTAAACCCTGACGGCAGTGTGACATCGACCTCTAGCACTGGCGTGAACAACGACCCAGTGACAAACCCCGCAGGCAGCGGAGCAGATACAACACAAAGCCAGACCGGCTCAACAGATACCACCAACAACCCCGCAGGTAGCGGGACAAACACAGGAGGCACAGGTATGTGGCCTGAAAACCCAGTAGAAGGTCAAAAGCACACTAACAATGGCCGTCAATATATTTACCGCAATGGTCAGTGGGTTTTAGATACACCAGATGAAGGTGGTGTGTTTAGATCTGGTGATGTCGTTAGAATGCCAGACGGGACTATTTACACTGTAGATATGGGGCCGAACGGTCCTATTTACACGCCAGTTTCGGATATAGAAGGTGGCTTGCCAGAAGGCACTCCTATCACATGGGATTTGCAACAAGACCTCGTTGAAGGCGCAGACGACGGTACTGGCGACTTAGTAAATTTTCTTTTAGGTTTGTTTGGTCTTGGTAGCGAAGGCGGGGGCAGCATGTCTCAAGACCAGAAACAGGTTTTGGTCAACGAGATAAAAGACCTTTTAGATGTAACCATTGGCGACCAGACTGCAACCGTTGGAGATACATCAGCTACAGTAGGTGATACATCAGCTACAGTAGACATTGGCGACACTGATATTGATGCCAGTTCGACCGTAGACATTGGCGACACTGATATTGATGTTGCAGGTTCAACGGTAGAGGTTGGTGATCAAACTCAAACGATTGAAGAAGGTGCCTTTGATGTTGAGGGCGGCGCGGGTGGTAGTGCAACGATTGAAGAGGGTGCCATTACTTCTGCTGGCGGTGCAGGTGGAGCAGGCGGCGCAGGCGGTGCGGGTGGTAGCGTTGGAGATACAACAACAGGTGATGTCACATCAACGGTTAATGTTGACACTTCTGGTTTTGGCGATGCCATTGGATCTTTAGGCGATGCAATAGGCGGCACCGTTGGCAATGTAATGAACGTGCTTGGCACAATACTCGGCGGTCAATCCGACGCAACAACTACCGCAAGCGAAAACAGTCTGGCAGGAATCTTAGCTCAAGAAGCAGGCAATCGTTACATAGCAGACAAGATGGCAGAGTCTCAGGCAAATGTTCTAGCCTTCCAGAAAAACCAATACGACGATGCAATCGGTAGGCTACAACCGTTTTATGACATGGGCGTCACGCAAGCGGAAGAAGTGCTCCCAGATTTCATTGAAGCTGCCAAGCGAGACATTGAATACACCGACATCGATCCATTTAACGTCGATGATCCAACCTTGCGATTTTTGCAAGATGAAATGCGGAGACAGACAGAGGCATCCGCAGCAGGAAGAGGCAGGTTGAACACGGGCGGCACTTTAACCGAGTTGCAAGACAGAGCAGCAAACATAGCGCTTGCTAGATCTGGCGAGCTTGTAGATATGAATCAAAGACTCTCAAACGAACAACGCATGAGAGATGAGTATGATTTTCAAAAACTTGGCACCTTGGTTGGGGGCGCTCAGAACGCTGCCAATACTATGTCTGGCAGCGATGAGTTTTATAGCTCATTGATGACCCCTTATATGCAAAATGCAGCAGAGATTGACGCTGGTGAATCTGCAAGGCGTGGACAAAATTACTACAACATCTTCCAAAATCTTTTCGGAGGCTCTTAATGGCACTAGAAACTTTTTTTAAAGTAGCGAATCGACCTGGCGTCGAGCAGGTACGACAGAACCAAATACAAGCCCAGCTAGACCGGAAAATGGCGAATGAGGCGGAGCAGCGCAACGCAATTGCAGAGCTTTTGACTAATCGGGGTAGACAAATTGCTAACCGCAGAAACGACCTTTTGAACACAAAAACTGCATTAGATATGGCGCAGTTTGGAAACCCCATTTACGACAAGCCTGTTGAGTTAAATGACGGCACCTACGGTCAGCCCAAGTATGACCGAACCGGCAAGTTTATTGGTTTTGAAGCAATGCCTAATTACACGCCAAAGTCAGCAACTCCGAAATTCACCACAAGCACTCGAGAAGCTATGGATTTTGCAAAGATGCAAGGGTTGAAAGAAGGCACTCCAGAGTTTGCTAGGTTTGTTATTGATTTTAAAAAGACTGGCAAGTCAGGATCGAAATCAATGTCTGATGATCCTGTCAAATACGGCAGATTTTTAGATTCACAAATAGCTGGTAAAGATGTTCTTTTAAACACTATTACACAAGCTCAAACAATTTTGGCAGATGATCAAAACTCTTTTATACCTACAACGGCGGGTCTTACGGGGTTTTTAGGAAACATAGTAGGAGGTTCTCCTGGTGCTAATTTAAAAAGCAAAATTGCTACTATAAAATCTAACCTAGCATTCGACCGATTGCAGGCAATGAGAGATGCGAGCAAGACAGGCGGCGCTCTTGGTGCTGTGAGTCAAGAGGAATTGAGATTATTAGAATCATCAGTTGCAAGCTTGGAAAGGAGTCAATCAGCAAAGCAACTAGCTGAAAACTTACAGACGGTTTATGACCACTACAACCGATTTATCGAAGCGCTAGAGCTTGAAAGGCAAGAACTTCAGGCTTCCTCAATGACGGGGACTGTGACACCAGTCGCAGCACCTACCGCAGCACCTGCCGCGCAACCCACAGAGAAATTAACTTACAACCCTGACACTGGCGAATTTGAATAAAGGTAGCTTGTTATGCCGATAGTTACAGTTGACAACAAAGAAATAACTTTCCCTGACACAATGTCCAGGGATGAGATTAAAGCTGTTCTCGACGAAAAATTTGGTAAACCGAAAACAGAATACAACACAGCACTGCAAGGTGTTCGACAAGTTGGTCAAGGTTTAACTTTCGGATTGTCAGACGAAGTGCAAAGCGGAATATCTGCACTGATAGATTCTGTTGGTAGCGATCAAACATTCAGCGAAGCTTATGATCGCTCTCAAGGAGATTTGCGAAGAAAAAGAGAGGCTTTCGAGGAAGATAACGAAAAATTAGCTATGGGCTTGGAGCTTGCAGGAGGGCTTTTAACTGGTGGCGCTGGCGCGGCAAGAGTCTTAGGGTCGCAAGCCGTTCGCAATGCCCCCACATTAGGAAGGGCGCTTGCAGGAATCGGTACTGGAGCAGCAGAGGGTGCTATTTATGGAGCAGGCACTGCTGATGCTGGAGAAAGGCTTCAAGGTGCAGCAGAAGGAGCAGGCTACGGTGCGCTTGGCGGTGCAGTTGCGGCACCCATTGCGAACATAGCGGGAAGGGCATTAGGAGCAGGCGCGAATAGGTTGGCGAGTCTAGCTACCGACACTCCAACGGGCGCTGCCAAAAGGGTTATCAGAGACACCGCAAACGCAACCGGCTTAACTCCTGACGAAGCCGTTAAGCGAATGAGAGAGCTTGGTCCCGATGCAGTGCTTGCTGATCTTGACGAAGGCACAAGAATGATTGCCAGAGCAGGCGCAAACCGCATGGGTCCAATGCGTGAGCAAGCTCAGAAGTTTGTTATTGATAGAGACAGGGCGCAGAACCAGCGATTGCTTTCTACGATTGAGGCTGCGGCGGGAAGCTCTAAAAGTTTTGCAAACACGCAGAAAAATATTGTGCAGCAAAGGCAAGACCAGGCGGGTCCATTATATGACCTAGCGAGACGTAAAGGTCTTGAGTTAACGCCCGACCTAAGAGAGATAGTCAAGAACGTAAACATTCAAGGCGCTGCAAACAAGCTCGCTTCGCTATCGGGAAGGCCGCCTTTAAAAGCGCCAACCATAACTGTGCAACGACCAGCAGGCCGTTTTCAACGAGAAGGAACTACGCAAACAATCAAAGACCCTAACGCGACTATATTTGATGATATGACACCCCAAGATCGTTTCGACTATCTCAAGTTTGCTAAAGAAGGTCTGAGCGACATGATTGGCAAGGCTGCAAAAGATAACAACAGAAACCAGATGCGTATCCTGATGGAGCAAAAAGATGCATTAGTTGCAGCAATGGGTCGCCAGAATGAAGAATACATCAGGGCCAACTCTATTTTCTCATCTGCAAGCGAGTTAAATGATGCGCTTGTTTCTGGCCGAACATTAATGAGTAACGCTGTAGACGCGGATGAAGTTGCGGAGATGCTGCAAGGTATGACCAAAACTGAGCAAGATATGTTTAGGCTAGGTGCCGTCAGGTCTGTTGCTGATAAGCTTGAGCGGCTTGGCGCTAACCGTGACTTGTCCTCTGTTATCGGGCCTGGTGCTCCTCCTGCTGTTCAGAAGAAGATCGCGTTGGTCATGGGGGACGACGCTCCAGAGTTTTTGCGTAGGGCGGGTGTCGAGGAAAACTTTGCTGAAACGAAACGGGCGGTAACGGGTAATTCTACGACAGAGCTTCAAAAGCAAATTGGCGAATCTCTTGATCAGATGATAGACCCAGGATTTATGCGTGAGATCGCTAACTCCAACAGATCCAACATCGTCGGCAAGGTCGTTGACTTGTTCTCTCGCAAGCAAGCTACGCCTGAAATTGTTGAACAACTTGGCAACATTTTGTTTAAACAAGGTTATAACGAAAAACAGATTCGGAACATTTTTGGTGGGTCTGGAGTCAGGCGAGCGCTTGGTGACGACTATGACGCTGTAGTCGGCCCCTTCATCTCTGGCATGGCCTCTAGTGGGACTGCAATCGGTAACCTTCAAGAGTAGCTCCCTTGTGTGCATTTTGTGCAAAAAAAACGTGCTTTCTGGTGCAGGCTGGTGCATGGGGTTAGTGACCGCTATCGCTAAGATCTAGCAATACTGTAAAACCACACTGCACTATACTGCACCAACGTGACGCTGTGCCGGTTCGATTCCGGCCCCGGGCACCATCTAAGTCTCTGTTTTAATTAACGTTTATTATCTCTTGATAATTCCGTGTGCATTTAGTGTGCGTTTTAAATAGCATCCATCATTTTTTCCTGCCTTTTTGTCTCATCAACATCGATCCACTTTGCATAGATCCTAAAGAACATTTGTAGCGAATGACCTAGTTGTTGCGCTGCAAACGCGGGTTTTATCCCTGCCTTTAACCATCTTGATGCACAACTGTGTCTGACGTTGTATGGATGCCTCCAGCGCAATCCTAGCTCTCTCTGAGCGCGTGAGAAGGCTTCTCCCTGCTCTTGTGCTTTCTGGTAGGGCTGGCCCCTAGAAGTGAACAGAATGCTCTCACATGTAATGTGTTTGGGTGCTTTTTGGAGGGCTTTTGCGAGCCTGGGGTGGACATGCACCGATCGCACTTTACGTGTTTTTGTCGGTCCTTCGATGCCTCTTGAGCGGCTTTTTGTGATGTGCAGCTTCTGGTTGATCTGATCGTAATCACTCCAGCGCAACGCAATCGTCTCACCTGGCCGCAAACCTGCGTACCATCGGATCAAATAAAACAATCTAAAGCCTGGCTTTAACTCATCGAGCAAAGCTTCCATTTCCTCATCTGTGAACGGATCAGGGTCACTAACTTGATTGTCAAAGGTTATGTTCGCGGCGGGATTGGCTTGCATGTGACCACTGGTCACTGCCAATTTAAAAACGCCAGACCCTGCTGAAATTATTCCTTTGCGGGTCTTAGCCGAAAGATTGAGCTTGAGTACCAGGTTTACAACCTTGTCTACGATTTGCAGATGGGTAATAGAGTTGATTCGCGCATTGGCAAAGTGCGGCATCCAATATTTGTTTAAGTCAGATGTGACGTTACGCTGATGGTTTGCAGATCCTGCGGCTAAAGAATCTATTTTCACTTGCGCTACCTCGTGAAATGTAGGGCAGGGTGTTGCGCTTTCCTCTTCTTCTTTGCCTAAGTATTCATCTCTGAGGATTTGCTCTCGGATTCGTGCTGCTTTCTGGCGACCAGCCTTGGTCCAAGGTATGTCGAGGAGCTTAGATCTTCTTTTATTTTTAATTTGCCACTGCACCCTGCATTTGCCTTTGTGCTCATACACCCCCGTGTCATTTCTTGCCATCCCAGTATCTCCTCATTTGAGTACACAATCGTGCCAGCTTCGTCCCTCCAATAATGTACACCTTCCACCCAATGATTTTGCCGTCTGCGTCGGATTTGATTCTTGTTGTATCCAGTCACTTCTTGCAATTTTCTTTCAGTGATCACCCTGTCCTCCACTTCTTTCTGAGCCAGTAGTTGATATTTCCTCGCTTCCTAAACTCACCGTGGTTCTTACCAGCGCCTGCCTCGTCTGGCTGAAACTTCTCTAAATCACCTTCGTCCACCATTAGCCGCAGCAGTGTAAGCGCCTCGGAGTGAGGAATCTTCAATTCCTTCTTTACCGCAAGGGTAGTGATTTTGTTATCAGACCAGGCCGAGTTTAAGATTCTGGCTCGGCGCAACATGTACTGCTGTTTGCGCTTTGCCGTTGCCTCATGCGGAGATGACTTAAAAGGGGATGTCGTCATCGAAATCATCCTGATTAGTTGATCCTTGGGTTTGCATTTCAGCCGCTTTCGGTTTCCAGGTGTCAACCTCTGCATAATAGTTACCTGTTGATTTTGCTTCAGCGACTTTCAGGTTAATCTTCTCGTCTTGTTGATTAGCTAACCAGGACATAAGCTCGGCTTTATTCAAGGTTATTTTTGCTTTCACCCAATCTGGAGAAGTCTCGTTTGGTTTATAAACTCTTAAACCATCTACCCAAATTTTATCCGGCATATCTATTTCCTTCTTGTTGAGTTAATTTGTGCAAAGCTTCATGCTTCTTGTTTAAAAACTTATCCATCTCTTTTTGCATGCCATCGATCCATTTTTCGTCTCGATAAACTGTTGTGCAAAAGGTTCCGATTGATTGCGTGTAGCTCAAAAAATCCCATGAGTCTTCTTCACAAACCCACATGCAACCCTGTACCTGGCAGAAGTGGTCTGCTGGCACTTTGTCTGCTAAAGCCCACTTAATGTGATTCTTGTCTCTTGGACATTTCACTTCTAAATTAAATCGGTCTGGACTACAGCCATAGGTCTGCTCGTTATTAGTCACAAACCCAACGACTACCGTTTGCACATCAAACAAAAATTCGTAAATGCCCACGGCTTCGTTTTCTAAATCTAAACCTCGCTGCATGTCATCCGTTACTTTTGTGAAAGTCGGTACACCTGACATCTCTTCAGCAATCAATTCGTGCATGTAATCGTCTGCCGATGTGCTGGGTTTTCCCGATGCAGTAAATATTTTTTTAAAGTTGGATGCTGTTGGCATTCCAAGCCTCAAGCTCAACCACTCATCGGTTCCTTGTTCTACCGTGTGAATAATCATGCTGCTCCCGCTTTTGGCTTTTCTAAGTTTTCGATGTGCCTGTTTCTTGCTTCTATCTTCGCGCACATTTTTTCAAAACTTCTCTTAGGAACCTGGCTCACACAAGTTATTCCATGTGCATCTAAAAACTTTTTCTCGCTGTTAAATTCCTCAAGCAATTCCTTTAAATGAGCAGCCTGCTTATCAGTTATTAGCACAAGCTGAGGTGCTTCATCTGCATGATCGTCTTCTTTGTCTTGCGCTTGTGATACAACGGGCTTGTTGTTTTTAGCGTTATCAACTTCAAATGAGCTTGCAAACTCGCCGCCATGAATACCGCAGGCTGCGAGTGCTCGACCAATTGCCGAGGTTTCGCAGTTTTCTAATGCGCTCGTTGCGTTTATTGGGCCGTTCGCTCTGTACTCTTCAGCATGCCCCGTTGCCAACAATCTCCAATCGCCATTAGCGAATACAGATATTGTCGCCTTGACCATGACGAACTCTTTGTTGGCCTCGACAATTTCGGTGACAATCTGCGAGTCTTCGCCTAACGCCTCCCTAAACATCTCGACCCGAGTCGGAACGGTTGTGTAAAACTTCCCGCCTTTAACTTTTGTTTTGTCAGCTTCTGCTAACTGCTTAGTTGCCTCAATAGCTTTAATGAGTGGCGTTGACATAGATCTCCTCCAATTGATCGAATGTGTACATAACTCCTCTAAACAAAATCATGCTCGCCTCTCCAAGTACCAAGTTGCGACCTTGACCTTCTCGCCGTAGCGGTTTGTAACGTCTGACAGTTGCGTGACAATCGCATGGCCGTCTTTACGCAGCTCGCTTATCCGAGCCGGTGCTTCTAAAACGCCTAGCTCTTGCCAGCTATCTAGCCTGTTAAGCGAGCGTCCTTCTTGCAGGTGCTCTAAGATTCTTTCTTTCTGACTCACGCCACCTCCTGTTTTTTGGTTAAACATTCTTTTGCTTCTTCTGCTCCACGGTCGATGCCTGCGAAATGCGCTTGCATGATCAGAGCGTTTAGTTCGTTGACGGTGCTGGCATGCAGATCTTGCTGTGCTTCTGCATACCGTTTCATGATTGCAGCAATATCGTCGCTGTAATTAGTAAGATCGATTCTCATGGGTTGGTCGCCTCCCACATGTAATCTTCGAAGGCTTCTAAAAGGTGATCTCCGATTGGAGTTCCGCGCAGCTCTTTTAAATTGTGTGCGCTAAATCGGTGGGCTGACTCGGGCAGGAAATCGTTGGCAAACTCTTTCCAGACCTGGTGCTCGAGTTCTTCTGCTTCTAGCTCTGCTCGCAAACATTCTGCGTGATAGTGTGTGCTCATGTGACCACCTAATTTCCTTAAAAGTGGTCATAGATTGCAATAAAAAATATTGTCTGTCAACTATAAATTGTCAATAGTAGTCAGACAAATAATGGACGGATGTTTCATCCCGAGATTTTAAATCGACGAAAAGGTTAAGATCTTTAAAGATCCGTTTGGCATCATTCGATGGCTCATCAATCAACATGTTCATCATGTCATGGCCCCATCGCAAGGTAATAGAGTAAGACGTAAGGCCGCGCCAAAGTAGTATTGAATTTCGTTTGTCGAAAATGGCAGACCAACTTAGGCGATGCATCTCGACTATTCTTTTTTGGCAATCTAAATCCGAGCGACCTGGGTATAGATAATAGTGGTTGACGCCGCCGTAGCGGAAAGGGGGGTAATCTGCTGCTAAGTAAGTTTTTGTAACGAGGTCAATCAGTGCTGCTGTCTCTAGGTTTTCCAGCAGCAGCAAGCTCATACTCTTGGTCATTCTCTATTGCCTTGATTATGCGCTTTAAGAGCCGCTGGTTTTTTACTGAAAGCAGTTTTATCGAATCTATTAAGCTCGACAAATTTTCCTCTTCAGATGATGCGCTAAACATTAACCATGCTGGCTCGACCGCAAAATACTTGCATAAAGCAGAAAGGTTATCTTTTGAGGGTAGTGCTTCGTCGTTCTCCCACTTTTGAATCGCTGAGTAGCTTGCTTTAGCACCTTGCTTTTTTAGATGCACGGAAAGCGCTCGCATACTCACCTCACGCGCTTGACGAAGTTTTTTCAGCTTGTAACCAAGAGTTGCCATGCCGCAATCCTGATCTTATCGCTTCAAACTGTCAAGTATCCCTTAACTCGATACTTTATATCACTCGATTTTTAAAATGTCTAACTGATTTAAAAAAAATATCAAGAATCAATATTTTGTTGACAGCTTTTTCAAAATGATTACTATTAGTGCCATGTAGTAGTCAAGGAGTTTGGGCAGTGACACCAGAATGCGTATGGACAGAAGTAAAGATTAGCGACTTGGCTAAAGACTTGAAAATAAGTCGGCAAGCAATTTATTTGTGGCAAAAGCGACCAAACGGTGTACCGGCAGAGCGGGTATCGCAAGTCTCAAAGGCGTTAGGCGTTCCAAAAGAAGTTATTCGACCGGATTTGTTCTTATGAGTGGCGGCTGGATAAAGCTCAACAGGACTCTTCTTGATCATGCACTTTGGAAAGGCGAGCGGTACACGAAGGGACAAGCTTGGGTGGATTTGATCATGCTGGCGAACTACAAGCCTGGATTTTTCATGGTGCGAGGCAACGTGGTCAATGTCGATCGAGGCCAAGTCGGATGGAGTCAGAGGAATTTATCCAAGCGCTGGCAGTGGCACACAAAAACGACAAAAAGCTTCATTTCAGCCCTAGAAAAACACGGCATGGTTACCTTACAGGCTACGCCACTGACTTCGATCATAACCATCTGTAATTACGACGAATTTCAGAGCGGAGAGCAAAACAGTGCCTCACAGAATGTATCACAGAGTGTGACACAGAGTAGGACACAGAGTGTGACACAGACTACCTACAAACAAGAAGTAAAGAATAAAAGAAAGAAAGAATTGTTTACCCAACCCACGGCTAAACAAGTTTATGAGTACATGCAAGCGCAGGGATGCACAAAGTTCGATGTCGCAGCTCAGTTCGTTGATCACCACTCAGCATCTGACTGGCACTTAACTGGTAATCGAAAAATGAAGGACTGGAAGGCAGCCGCTCGCAACTGGCTACGCAACGAGAAGAAGTTCAACCGACGACCGTTTGAGAAACCCGAAAACGTGGTCCCGATCGACCCGCGTCAAGAGCAGCGAAAAAACGCACAACGAAAAGAGCTGGAGGAGATGTTAAATGGCATTACCCAATGAGCATATTTTTAAGAAGGTTCACCAGAATGCAGAGCGCATGCTTGAGCACCAAGTTCTGGGCTGGATGAGTCAGCCGTTGGAGAACGTGACCTCACCGATTCCTATTCAACCGTTCGTGGCGAAAGTGATCGAGCAGTGTTGCCAGGACATTCGTCCATGTGAAAAACCACCTCTCGAATCTGGCGAGATGCTGGTTGAATTGAGGAAGTTAAGCCGAGCTTACGGAACCCTGTACGTCAAGCTAAGACAGGCCTGGGCCTTGTTTTACGAACAGAGAGGTCAGGCTGCATGATCTACCAAAAGCACCAAGCTCAGATGTTAGTGGCGCATATCAATAAGTTCTTTGAGAAGATGCCAGGCGGCAGGCTGGACGTTGTACGCGCAGAAGACCGACGATCAACTGATCAACAAAGCTTGCTACACGCAATCATACGCGAGGTAGCCAATCATGTTGGCGTTGGCGAAGGCGAGATGAAAGACAACATCTTGAAGCGCAACAGCGAGGGTGTTTTTCCGTACTGGCCTTACGATATTCAGCCGACACTCCCTAAACGATTAAGCAAAGAACGACCAGAGGTCTTGCAGGTTGCGCCAGGGCTTGTGCCTAAGAGCGAGAGCAAGCTCACGAAAAGAGAAGAGAGTGAGCTGATCGAACGGATCTACCAGCTAGGGAGCGAGTGGGGCGTACAGTTTGCAGAGGTAACCCGTGAGCAAGTTGCGTAAATCAGCCAAGGGTCAACCCTGCACGTTGCAGATCTTCCCCTATTGCCAGGAAGACAGAGAGACGGTTGTGCTGTGCCATATCAATAGTTTGGCTAAAGGCATGGCGTTGAAGAGCCAAGATTATTTCGCCGTGTATGGCTGCAACATTTGTCACGACATCATTGACGGCAGACGGCCAACCCTGATCGAGAAGGACGAGATATTGAAGTGTCAGATGCGAGGCCTGGAAAGAACCTGGGCAATCATGATTGACGAGGGGTTGATTCAGGTTGCGTAAATCAGAAGTCGAAGAGCTTTTCGACCTTGAGTTGAAGAGTCACAAGATAAAGTTTGAGCGAGAGGTTCGCCTGATACCTCAAAGAAAATTTAGGTGGGATTTTGTAATCGAACAACTAGCCATCGAGATACAAGGCGGGACGTTCAAGGGCAGCAGAGGAGGTCACACAAGTGGCCAGGGCTACCAGAAAGACTGCGAGAAAATGCAGTTAGTGGTGATGGAGGGTTACACGCCCCTGTACTTTACGAGCGATGACGTTCGCAAGGGGAGGGCCATCAAGGTGATAAAGGAGCTTATCAATGGGCGATATCACACCACATCAGAAATGGGCGAGAGACACTTGTGAGGCGCTAAAGACTTTGTTGCAAGCGGCAGAGCTAAACAAAATCAGCGGCTTCGTGATCGTGTTTGAAGCGGTCGAGAAGGATGTCTACGAAATCCAAACTCATGCAGCAGGCGAATTTGATAGCCTGCCAGCGGTTGCAGGAAGTTTGCTGGGCGAGGCTATACGTCTCGTCATGGCAGAGGCAGACCCTGATGCCAGTTAAATCACTTGAACAACATTTAGATTTTTGCACAACCGACCATCAGAGAGAGGTGTTGCAACTGCACATCGAAGGTTTGTCGCAGGTTGAAATCAGTCGCCAGCTTGGAAGACACCCGCGTCGCATCAGCGAGACGATTGGTCGGGTGCACAAAAAAGCAGCGGAACAAGGCTATGCGCCATCGTTTGACATGCGGCACCAAGCAGCGCCAGGTTTTGCTACAAAAAGATTAAGCACAGCATACAAAGAAGACGGATCTATTGCGCTTCAGTGGCACATCCAAGAGCCGATGAAGCAGAAGATAGACGAGA
>Ga0208303_1000312_pt1 | contig 20067 bp, 37 predicted proteins | sample CB_VirMetaG_2_FD_184537 | JGI IMG/M metagenome (GOLD analysis project Ga0208303, IMG submission 184537) | Freshwater to marine saline gradient viral communities from Chesapeake Bay - CB_1504_2 Viral MetaG (SPAdes) (version 4) | ecosystem: Environmental > Aquatic > Marine > Coastal | place: USA... | reverse complement strand
AAAAGATACCCATATTGTGGTCTTCTGGCAGCTATGACATCAACGTAAATCAAATTACGGCAGGAACTTACGTAGGGCTTCCCTCAGATAACTTTACAGGTACCACAGGAGAAAGTATTGATGCTGGAGATATAGTCCGTTTGTCAGGAGGACTTCTGTACAAAGCCACTAACGCCACATCGGCAGGTGTTACTGGAGTTGTAGGTGTATCAACTACCACTACCGCATCAGGGTTAACAGCTACCGTGGCGAGTGATTATTATTCAAGTTTCAGCTCATTAACTGTTGGGGCTACGTATTACGTGGGTGTTAATGGTGCCAAAGTTACAACTGAGCCATCAGAATATCCAGTCGTGTTAGGAACAGCCGTCTCAGCTACACGACTAAATATTAATATCCAAGAAGACCGAACGCCTGCTGGAACCATAATGGCATATTCTGTTTCGGAAAAGCCAAACGGAACAATCATTGCAGCAGGGGATGATGTTTCTCGAACTGCTCACGCTCGATTGTTTGGTGTTTATGGCACTACATACGGGGAAGGAGATGGCTCGACAACATTCGGTACGCCAGATTTTGAAGGCGAATTTTTACGTGGTTTAGATTCCACTCGAACAATCGGAGATACACAAGCAGATGCAACAGCAGTTAATGCATTAGCGACGGTTGAATCAGGATTACACCATCATAAAATGTTCCAAGACGTAATTCCATCATCCAATGTGATAGAAAAGCCCGCGACATACGAATTTGTTCCTTGGCAGAAATCTTTCACAGGAGGAGATGATGATTATAATTATGCCATGACTGGGAATGGAGACACCACGCCAGCAGCGATAGGTAGAAATAGCCAAGAGGGTGCTCACACACACAGCTTAACTGGAGACACGGAAACACGGCCAGCAAACAAAGCGGTTCTATATTGTATTAAGCTATAAAAATGGAGGTAATGCAAAGAGGTATTGAGCAATGGCAACACATAATAAAAAAGGAGGAAAATCATGAACTTTTTCAAATATTTGAGGAAATTAATAGGAATCTTAGACAAGCTGGAAGCAATTACGTCAATAATGGAAGATATAGCAAAAACAGCAAGCAAAAGTGTAAAAGAACACAAGGAAACTTTGCCAATATCGGAGAAAGTATTAAAAAAGATGGATAGTACAGCAGCAAAAATTAGCAATTTTGATAAAACACTAGAGGATATTCAAAAAAAAATAGCGTGAGTTTAACAAAAAACTTTTATTTACAAGAGTTTGTTACTCCCTACTTATACAAAAAATGGAAAGATAGATCAGTAATCTTTGTTGATGAACGTATGATCTATCTAGCCCAATGGATCAGAGATAGGTTTGGAAAGCCCATGACGATCAATAACTGGCATAGTGGAGGAAAATTCAAATACAGAGGTTGGCGACCGCCATATTGCAAAGTTGGGTCACGTTACAGCCAACATAAAGCGGGGAGGGGGTTAGACGTTAGTATAGTCGGGATTAGCATAAAAGAAATACATGAGGATATTAAAGACAATCAGCGTCTCTATTACAATTATGGGTTACGTGTAGTAGAGAGTATGGAAAAAGCCCCTACGTGGATGCACTTAGATTGCAGGACAACGTTTACCGATTATCAAATTTTGTGGTTTTGAGTTTAAGTTTAGTATAAAAACGAGAAAGTTTCTTTTCTGCTTCTACAGGTGTTACAAGACCTTTATTTAATTCTTGTTTTATTGTTGTGAGATCTGGATCAGGTCTAAAATAGTTTTCTAGCCCTAGTTTCTTTTTTATATTTTCATGAATAAAGTCAAAAGCGTTCATTAGGTTATTTTTAGTATAAAAGCAGTAATAAGACCAACAATAATAGCAGATAAAAAAGATAAAATAGATTTAAGAATAAACATAATTCGATTAAAGTGGTCTTCAAGGGTTTGGATTCGTATCTGGGCATCTCGTGTAAACGTACTTAAAATAAGACGAGCGAGATCCAATGCTGCATTAAGTTGATCTCCGTTTTTAAGTGATGGATATTTACTTTCCAATTCATCACGAAACGCAGCTATACGTGTAGTTACTAAGTCTCCATTTGTGCCATGCAGCTCTTTGCCTCCTCGAAATTTATCGTATTTGTTTGCACCTTGTATCTCACAGGGGCTTCTCTGTTATCTAACCCTACTTCCTGAGACGTGTATTTACGCTCCAGACCATTAAAGATTTGTTGAAGACCAATTAAGATACCGTCCTCTTCTTTAGCTTCTAATATAATCGTGAGATTATGCCTAGGGTTACGTTTACGTGCCATACCCTAATCATAACATATTTAAGCACTAATTTCTGTAAATTTTGCTTAATTTTCCTATATAAAGAGCATCATATTTTATATCGTTGGAAAAACCAAAAAATTTACGAAACGATAGCCTTCCTGCTCTATGAATCGTAGCGAGTTGGCTCTTGTTATTATATTTACACTCTTTAAGTGAAGGAGTTGGGAAATCCTCTTCCCAGCGTGACTCAAAAAAATCAGACTCAAAATTACGCTCCGAGTTTAAATTCAGTGCTAAGAGTTTGTTGGGGTCTAGGTATTCCTCGCTTGCTAACATTGGTAATATAGTCCTTTTTGTTGTTCTCGATTAGTGATTGAGAAAGCATCATACATCTGGTGGCTGCGTGCGTCAAATCATCCAAAGATGCCAATGTAGGATTCTTTTCGTAAGCGTCTAAATGATCCCTAATATGCTCTAAATGGTGCTTATCTCCCCTCACTCGCCAGTCATTCTTCTTATACTTCTTTGCTCCCAATAGCATTACTCGTGCTATCTCAAAAAACGTCTCAAAAAAATCATTTTGATAGATTTTTTGTGCTAGTTTTTTTACTTCTTCATATTCGATTTTAATTTGTCATACACCTCTCTTATTCTTATCACACAACCGACTCCATCCTCATCAACCATGTTTGTTTTAAATCTTAACAAATAATAGCCATGAGCCGTAGCTATATTAAGCTTATGGTAATCCTCGTCGCTCATGTGTCTACCGCCTCCTAACTCCCATTGGCCACCATCTACTTCTATTGCTATCTTATGCTCAGGGTAGCAAAAATCGAAGGTAAATTGACGATCATGGTACTCACCTGTGCAGAACCTATACTGCCTAACCAAACCAACCAAAAGATCAGGGTCAATTATTTTGATAAAAGACAATAAAAGGTCTTCTTTTGTTGGCTCTTTTTCCTTTTCTTTTTTCTTTGTTTTTTTGTTGTAACTAAAAATTGATTTTACTCTGGGTATTTTAATTTTTTCTTTTTTCCCAGTTTTTCGATTATAAGTTAAAAACACGTCTCACGCTCTCCCATATTTTTTTGATTTTTCCTTTTCTTTTTAGATACATCAATGTGAATCTAGCTGCTTTCACTGGATACCTTACCGCCCTTCAATGACCATTCGATAGCTATTTGGCATAGAGTAGCCCTAAGCATTTCTCCCTTAGCTGATCCTCGAATTAGAATATAGTTATCAAAAACTCCCTTAATGCTCTCCATAACAGTACCTATGTCCTTTGTGCTTTCAATTATATCTTTGGTCAAAGGAAGCTTACAATAAGCATAAAACGCTTGCATATCTGCCTCCAGAAACAAGGAGCTTAGTTTCTCCCTGTCACCAAGCTCACCAAATACCCGACAAAACATTCCTTCGATGTCCTCATCATTCATCCGCGTATTGGTTATACCCTTCTTTATTTTTGATATCCGTTCGTGTGGAGTATATACCCCATTAAAGCCATCCAAAAACGGATAAGCTCCCATATAATACTTACAAAATATACGCTTTGCCCTACTGATAGCCTCTATAAGCTCAATAAAATTAACATAATCAAAATAATCAGTATCTGGAAGAGTTGTATCGAACATTAGTGTGATGAATTTCTTCAAAAAAGGCTTTCCTTTAGTCTGTTTATCCACAAACCAAGGGAATAAAGCTTCAGTTAAAAACTCCTTCCAGCAATCATTCATGTCTTTTGAAACTCGCTCAATATCATCAAACGTAGTGTAATGACGTAAGCAGTTGTAATTAAAGCTCTCAAAGCTAATATTATCACTCCTTACGGCATGCCCAACTAAATCACTAAATGCAATAAAAACTAACCTTGAGTCTACAGCAGATACGCCGTCATACCACTTATTGCGTTCTTGCCCACTATCCATAAAATAATTTACAGCAGACCCCCCTGCACTGGCATGCTTCCTAAACAACCAAGAATCAATTATGCCGTAGTTGGCGTTGTCGCAAAACTCTTGTGTAAGTACATCCGTGCAATCGGACATGTTTTTTAGAACCAACTCAGCATGTGTTCGTTTTTCAGTCTGCAACTACTTCCTCCTTTTTTGCCTCTGGTATAGGGGCTAAACCCAACATTATCCGAGAAGCATGTTCAGCATCTTTTTCCAACGCTGCCTCTATCGCAGCAAACCTCATGGGGCTATCACCCTTCTTTTTGGCTAAATTAGGCGATAATTGCATCCATCCCGACCCTATACACTTAGCTAACACAGAATCAGCCTTCTGAGCGATCTTTTCAGCCTCTATGGGGTTTGTATCAACTAACATAACCCAGTACTTTTTGGTTCGGTTGTGATTATCCTCTTTTTTCTGGTTCTCTGCCTCAATTTTCTTTTTCGCTTCTTCTAGCTGTTTCTTAGGTACGATTGATTTGTTATAAAACTCATAACCGCTGTCTGTATAGCTTTCGAGAAAGACACGTCTACGCTCCAACTTCTCGTCATAGCCTTCTTTTCTCAAGCTAGGCTGTACTACGCAAGCGATTACGTTATCCCACGATTTGAAGTAGTTCACATCTTGTCGCTTGTTCATTTGGAAAGTGAAATAGCCTCTAATAGCACAAAGGTACTCAGCGGACATCCATTCAGGAGTGTTTCCTTTGGCTATCTCTCGAAGCCAGTACTCAGGTTGAACCTTCGTGATTTTACTTGTTTGAGTGGCTTCCTTGTATTCAAGCATGAGTTTTTTGTATTCATTTAAAAGTTCTTCTACTCCTAGACTCATGTTTCTGAATATACTTAACTCATGAGTAGAGAGTACATGATTATTAGATATATACTTCTTATCTTGATTAGATTGGTGGTACCTTTTTTTGTTTTCAGGTTCTTGATTTTCTTCTTTTTTACCGAAGTCATCTCTGAAACTTTCTGTAATAGTTGACAGTTTTTCTAGTTCTGTTTTTGGTTCTATGTTCATTAAATTATCCTCATTACTATTATACTTATTCCCCTCACAAAAAGATACCGTGTTTTCAGATTCTTCTGGTTCTAATTTTTTTACACTATCAATCATTTGTCTAAGTACTGTTTTTTTAGGTGGTTCCACTTTTTTTAGTGGTACCTTTTTTTCGGTTAGTGGTACCTTTTTTTGTTTTACTTCTGTTTGATTGAGTTTAATTTCTTTAATTTTAGTGGTACCTTTTTTTGATTTTAGGGGTATTGTGAAAAGAGTCGTGACACGTTCCTTTTTATGGTAAATAGCTTCCTTGGTGATAGCCTCTACTGTCACAAGTCTCTCAATAGCTCTTTGTATCGCTCTGCGAGTCATTTTGAGTTGATTAGCTAGCTTTCGTTCTGATATTGCGTATTGGTTCTTTTCAAGCTCAATAAACCGTGCTTTAATTTGTATGGTTGTTGAACGTGTTGTCTTATTTTGGCAAAGAAAATCCAACACGGCTAAGGTGTTGGATTTTAATGGGTACTTCTCTAATTCTATTTTGGGTACGGTATAGAAGTAGTTCATGCTTTATCAGTGGCTAGGCGTGTGGCTACGAATTGTTGAGCGGCTTCTTTGTCTGATTCTGAGAGTAGGGATATCATTGCTTGCAGTTCATCTGTGTTTTCTTTCAAATATTCCACGCTTTTCTTTTGAACGTGGATTTTAACCTCTTCTAACGTCACCTTAAATGACTCTTCTGGAGCTGATCTTAGCTCAAACGGATCGATATTATTTTTTATATCCTCTTTAGATAAGGATTCACCTTCGTATAAATGAGCGTCTGGGTCTGGTGCTGGTCTATAAGTTTGATCTACTATCCACTTTTTTAAGTCTTCTGTTTTGGACATGTCGTGAGGGGGTTTTACTCCCTTGAACACTAAATCGATAACACCAGAAGCTGTTTTTACGTCTAAATCATCCTCAAACGCTACGTCATTTTTGGTTAGTAGGTTTTTTTGTTTGTCGCTAGCAGGTTTTGGAGCGTATCGTTTGGTAGGGGAGGGTGAGTTTTGCGTTGAGCTGGGTGTGTTAGGGGTATAAGTCGGGGGAGATTGGGTATTAGGTTGGGTATTAGGTTGGGTGTGTTGGGTAGTATTTGTGCGGACGCTGTTAATTGAAGGGGTCTTCCACCAGAATTTTACGCCTTCTTTTGTTTTAGCTTGGTTCCAGCCTTGGACTTTAACATTGCTAACTTCGGCAAATGTGGTACCAAGTTCATAAAGGTAACGCCCAATCCCAAAACCAGAAGAGGCAACACGCTTAAATGCGGAGCTTATCCCACCTTTAAAACTTTCAATGTCGGTCTCAGGACTCCCATTTTCTTTGGTAATCCACTCTTTTTTCTCATTGTCATAGACTGATAGCTCACAGATAACACCATTCTTTTCAAATCTATATGTATCTCTCCATCCTAATACGCCAAAAACAGCATCTAATCTGTTTTGGATAGCTCTAGCAGAAACATAGCACAACACCATAGCCCATACGCCTTTTGCCCCACTACCTGTATTTTGTGGTTTCCATTCTAATTCGCTTTCTAAAAATTCATCTGTTAATTTAATCATTTTTTACTCCTTAATTGTCGTTAATAATTACTTTTTTATTTTTAATTGAAATCCCCATAATAAACCGAATCAAGTTTTCGTAAACTTCACGGTCTAAATATATTTCATCTTTTCCACTGTTCCCTTCAGCGGTTAATATTATTCTTTCAAGTGCAGAATCAAATTCTGCATACACCCCATCACCTAAATATTCTATCATTTTTCACTCCTTGATTGATATTAGTTCTTTTATTTCTTTTTCGTTAAACAGGTATCTAAGATCCAATTCTGTGGCGTAACCCTGTACTCGTTTAAAAAAATCATATGTCGTTTGCTCTTTTTGTGTATAAGCTCTAATTTTGAGAACGGACATAGACTTATTATCTCGTACCATGATCACCGTGTGGGGAACGTCTTCATCTTTAAGTAAGAGAAGCTGTGAACCTGTTTTATTTAAGAAATCATCCACTTGTTTTTTATATGTATCAGTCATTTTCACCTTCCTATTTAATCGTAATTTATCTGCAATTTGTTTTCTTTTATCTTTGTCACGTACTTTTTTCATAAACAAATACAGTTTTTCTGTGATTGATTTTTTTATATATACATAACACTCGTCTTTATCATACTTTTCATCTGTAATGTCTTCCCCATCTAAAATAATACCCCCGTTGTGAGTACTTACAGAGAGCTTTTGATTACAACATACCCCTAATATACACCTCATTTACCTTCTCCTTTTTTTTCTTCACAACAACACTCCTCTTTCGGTTCTTGGCAGGGGTAGCACCATTCTTCATCCGCTACCCATACCTCATCCACTGCACTTGTTCGCATGTGATCATTTTTTATAAATGTTTCGTAGGTCTCAGCTACTTCATACCACGGCATCAAATGTCCTCTGGGTGAAGCTTATCACCGCTTTGTGAATCATATTCTGAATCCCAGCAATTCACTATTTTTTTTTCGACTCTCAAACTCTCCCACTGTTGTATCTCCTTTTCATTCATTTGGTTTAACTCTTCGTTGATTTCTTGCATTTAAGTACCTCTTTGTGTTAGATTGGTACCTTAGAGATTGATTATCTCTTTGATTTAAGTTATTCCCTATCCTTGGTACCTCTTGGGTAGGGAGTGTTTTTATTAAAACTCTGCCTCTTTCTTTAGCTCTTCTATGGTTTTATTGATTAATAAGCAATATTTGTCGTCTGCTAACCGATATTGGTCAAAAAGACCACAAACTCTAGCTCCTCTTTCTTTATAGAAATTATAAGCTATCACAAGTTCTAAATATGATGCGTAAAATTGTACAGATGATGTTTTTTTAGGAAAGTATTTATTGTAATACGCAACCAATTTTGGGTGGTTATCTTGTTCTATAGTTATAACACCTGCATCATCAAGTTCTTTTATAATTTGATACAATTCTTCTGTATACAACCCCTCTAAAGGGTGAAATCTTTCCCATAACCTATCAAAACCCTCAATGTTCCCTTCTACTGAAATCATATAACGTACTTGTCTTACTGTTATTTCTATTTTCATTCATTACTCCTTACTCTTTAATTTTTTCTAAAACATGAGTCTAACTCAGACTCATTAATTCATTTTCCGTAATCTTTTTCTATTTTCACATCGTAAAAATCCGACATATCACATTCATAAATTAGCGACAGAACAAAAAGATTAATAGACCTGCAGTCCGTCTGATTCCAGTTCTGTTCCATCCTGTGTAATTGGAAGTTAGTTAGCCGAACACCGTACTTTTTCATGGCTATTCTACCAACTTCTGTAGGGCCGTATCCATTTTCAAGACGCTTTTTTTTTATCTTATCATGATTGTATTTTATAATTTTTCATCACCTCTCTTTGATATAAGTTCTAATTATTATATTGTGATTGACCGCAAGAATCAAGTTTTATTTTTACTATTGATTTGCGATTCTAATAATTTTAGAATAAACTAGAATATATGATAAATTTATTATTCAAAAAACATACAGCAGTAAAGGTTTTTGATGAGTGCATTGAGAAAACCATACTAAATAACAACAAAATAACAGCCACCACAAAAGAGAAGACCTCTAGTATGTACGAGAGCATCAAATCCTCAATACCAGAAGGCTTACACATTAAGGACTTAAGTTTTACGGTTGTAGAGCAAATGAAGGCTGAATGGGAGACAACCAACACTTTTAGGTATAAAAGACCTTACAGACCGTCCACTATTAACAGGAGATTAACTCATATTAAGAAAGTTTTAGTTTACGCCTTCAATATGGGCTACATTGACAAGGTTCCAGTAATAAAATCGGTTTTTGCTCCCAAAAAGGGGGTGGATTATTTCACCGTTTCAGATTTTAAGAAAATTTGTCGAGCTCTGAAAAAAGAATTATGTGAATTTAAAACTGGAATGATCCAAACTGAGAGACAACTCTCTATGGAGAAATTGTATTTCACCATCATGATTCTTGCATTAACTGGCTTACGTCCTACCGAGTTTAATAGGTTGAAGTGGAGTGACTGGGATTCAGAGAAACAACAGCTTACTGTATTACCCTTTTCAGCTAACAAATCACGCACACGTATACTGAAAGTTAGCAATGAATGTGCCACACTGCTAAACAGTAGTGGGTTTAGATTCAATGACAACAAATGGATCTCGCCACACCGTAGGAGATTAGTTGATCATGTAGTAGCTACAGACCGACAAAATGCTGCATTAGTTTCATTAATAAAAAGAAATCAATTAAAACTTAGTACAGAACGCACTTGTATCAGAATGTTAAGATCTAGTTTTTGCACATGGGCGATAAGTAGTGGGATAAGTAGCCAGTTGGTTTGCACGTATTTAGGCTGGAGTAGCGAACTCCAACTAAAAAACTATATGAACAAGCAAGCCGTCCTTGACGCAAAACAGAACGTTGAAAAAATAAAGCAATTAAAAATCGCTTAGTTTTTGTGTATAATTTATATGCCCACGGTGGAACATTAGGTCATGAAGACAGATACCGTAGTCCTAGCTTACACAAGTTGCAACCTCTGTAGGCTAGGCATTTATTTTTACTTCTTTTTTACTCCTTTAGTAATTTTATAAAAACACACAACTACTTATCTAATTCTTCAATTTCGCTGTTTAATTTTTCAATTCGATAATTTACTCCGCCTAAATCTCTATATAATCCTTTAATTTCTTTTCTTAATGGGCAAAGCCCAGCAGCGTTCATATCATCATATCCATTTTCATATGTATAATGGGTATCACCAAAATAATCATATGTGCTACCAAGCCCACACTCATCTAGTACAGTTTCAAGACTTGATTCAGTCTCGTCTAAAAATTCCTGTATTTCTGTCAAAAATTTACTATTCCCGCTATCTTTTAAATCTTTTTCCTCTTTTGTCAAATAGCAATAAACAGAGTTATAACTATCAACCAATTTATCTATCAAGTCCGCATACATTTCTTTCTCATCTATTTCAAATGCAATTTTTCTGCAATCATTTTCGAGGTCTAAAATCGTTTCCCTTATTTCTGTTATTTCTCTTTTTAACTCTTGGTCAACATAAAACTTATGCAGTACAGAAGTAATATGATTCGATTCTTTTAGAGATAAATCTTGTAACTCTTTAATTCTTTCTTCTTTCATTTTACTTCTTTTTCACTCCTTTTTTACTTAATGTATAAAAGTCTTCAACCTTACCCACAAAACGCTTTGTGATGTCATCCATTCTTTCATAAATATCTTGTCTATCCTTCTCAAATTTTTCATATCTTTTGTTTGATCTTTCAAAACTTGCGTTGATACGATTCATAGTTTCTTGTATTTTTCTTTCTATTTCATTACGTTGTTGGTCATTCATGATTATCTCCTAATTTAAAATCAGTTTTTTTATTAAATTTTTTGATTAAGTAGTCCTTTTGATCTTGATTCATATCGTTGAACAGCTTTGATCTTTTAATTTGTACAGACTTATCCGTAGTTTTGATTTCCAAAAGCTGATACGGTTGTATTTTATCGATCCTCAAAACGGACACTCTTCACTTATCGTTTGTACTTTTATTGCTGCATCACGTTGCTTGATTAGCTCCTTGTATTCATCTGTATCCACGCTTTTTACACCGTAATGTTCATCGTGTTCATAATCGGGGTTCATGTCTTTTAATTTTTCAATAATTGTTTCTAAATTATCCATTTTTTACTCCTTTATTTAAGTTTTTTTTTATATTTCGTTATTCTTTATATCTGTTAATACAACAGTGTGGGGTGATTTACGTTGTTTATCAATTATGGTGACGTGTTCCTTGAAAGCATCACTTTCTAGCATCTGTTTTTGCGTTTCTAGTATATTGGTATCCGATAGCGTTAATATTCTTACCCCACCGACAAACTCTAAAAATACACCAAAATCTTTAAACTTAAATATTACATCTCCGTCTGAATTTAAAAATTGAATATCTTTAATTTCAGATGGTTTTAGCAAATACTTTTTTTCTAAATCGATTAAAATATTGTGCAATGTAGGAACAAGCTCCCCTATGCTATACATGCCCCTATCTTTGAATGATATACGTATTTTTTTATCCTTTAAATACAAATTAATTACATGTCCTTCGTAAAATGGTATATCTATATTAATTATTTTCATGTCATCTCCTTTTCTGTAAGTTTATCAAAAATGTATTGTGCAGCCTGCTTGTGTTCGTTGTGGTTGAAATAATGTCTCTTAGCGTATATTTTTTCACTGGGTATTTGACTACTCAAGCCAAAATCTACGGCTTCAGTGCCTGTGTAAACAACTATCGAGTCACTATTTCGATTTTCTGCAAACACGCATTGTGTCGCTCTGCTTACATCCAAAAGTCGTGTAATTGAATACCCTTGCTCCCTGCAATTAGAGTATAAATCTATCATACAAAACCCTTCATATGGTTGTGAACTTGTAGTTTTTCTAGCTATTTTTTTAAATTCAGAAAGCACTTTGTCCGCTACTATAATACTATTATACCTTTTAACTCGCATTGTATACATTATTTACTCCTTTGATTTTAAGTTATTTTATTTTAGTTGCTAATGTTTTTAAATCGTTATCCTGCCATTTTTTAAACCCTTTTGTTCTGCTGTAAAAATCAGCGGGGTTTTCTTCACCTGCAATATGAACAACCTCTAACGCTATATTGTGTCTTTTGGCTAGTGAGCTTAATGCTTTAGCTTTACCCCCTCTACCATCGGTAGCATTTGCCCACGTCAACCATTCAGCATCGGTGTTTAATTCTAGCCGTATCGAGTCCTCATTTAAAGCTTCTTTAATTTTTGACGTTAACCAAATAGCTTTTTTCGCTGTTTCAATCTCACTTGACGATTGCTCTCCGTTGTAGCCACCATCACCAAAAAACCGCCCATGCCATACGGGGTTACCTTCTCCGTCACATACAGCAAATCTATCATGTTTAGCGGCTCCGTCTACGATTAACACAACTTCATAATTTAATGTGTTTTCTAATTTTTCTGCTTTCTTTTTTTCATTCTCCTGCTTCATTTGATCATAAAATATAGAAAATTCAGCTAACGCTTTTTTAAATCGTGGGAACGCTGATCTATTATCAAATTTATTAATTTTTGCGTAATTGTATAGCTCAGACAATGTATATTTTTCTAATTCTTTTATATCTTTTGCAACTTGTTTTTTAATTGTCATTTTATTGTCTCCTTTTTTTAAGTTTATTAACTATAATTTCATGCCCTTTGAAGGCTTGTTCTTTTGTGTCGTATCGAACAGGGTCAATCTCATACGTTCCATCAAATACCATTGTTTCAAAGATGTTTAATATGCCTTCCCCTGCATGGGGCTTACCTAACCAAATAGTACTAACCGTTAATTTATCAACGTGTGTGCAGGCAATAAATCGTTCTTTACTTCCTAGGATTTCCCTGTATTTCCAACCGTCACATGGCTTGCTGTCTAGGTCATACCATTCACTTTTATTCATTTTAATACCCTTCAACCATTTCATAATAACAATCTGTTTTATCTACCTTGCTACAAATAAAATCGAAAATATTTCTATAGAGCATATTGTCTTTATTTTCATTTAAAACTTGCTCTTTGTCATAAAATGCAAAGTATCCATCGTATGAAGTTGTATTTTGTTCTATTGTTTCTATTAATTCTTTACAAAACACTTTATTACTTCTTATTGCTTCATACAATTTATTCAAGTCTTTTGTACTTATATGAGCGTCTATTTGATCTGTCTCAAAATTGTACTCTTTTGGACTCCAAAGTTTATCAAAATCTATAGAAATATCTACATTAAGATGTTCTTTTATCCATTTTTCGAGGTAGTCACAATAATCTATACAGTAATCATCATACGCCTTTTTAAGATTTTCAGGGGTCTCGTACTTCTCTACTTCTTCAAACGGTTGATCATCATATGATTCATATTTATCCAAATATGCATACTCAATAAACATACGTTCTTGAACCGCTTCATTAGCTAACGTATTATAGAAACCGCCAAACTCAATGGTTACTGATTCTTTTGTTTTTGTTGTTGTTGTCATTTTGTACCTCTTTTATATTTATTACTTACTCTATTACTTACTTAACTTCTTTAATTCTTCTTTATAATCCATTATGTCGCATCTATCAGATGCTATCCACGCCTCAACATCTTTACGTCTTTTATTATTGCTGAATACTGTTAGCCTTAATTCCTGCATAGCCTCAATACCTTGTTCTAACTGTATTATACTTTCAGTTATACAATGTATTAGTTTTTCTTTAATTTCTTGTTTCATTGATTATCTCCTTTTGATTGATTAAGTTATTTTAAATATACAGCGGTTTACCGCAATAGTCAAGTGTTATTTATATTGAAGGCGTCACAACCTCGAACGTATAACCTAGCTTCTTAATTGTTTCTACTTGTGAATCATTAAATGTTTTAACTCTTAATAATTCAGTGAATTTATAACCAGTCTCACACGCTGGGTAGATTAAGTCATTGCCCCATACATTTTTTAATTTTACTTTAATTATCATTGTTATCTCCTTTTGATTAAGTTATTAATATTATCACATAAACCGCAATATGTGTCAACAATGAATTTTATTCACTGAATCGTACATATATTATCTATATATAATTTAAACTTAAAAACAGGGGTATATAATGAATCGTAACTAGGTTATCTTGCAATTAATACAATGCATGGAATATAATTAATATATATGCAATTCCTATATTATGGCGGTTTATTCTTAATGGGTAGTTTTATGTTGTGTTTTTTATTGGTTTGTTTATGGGTTATTTATGCGTGTTTTAAGGGGGAATAATGGGTAAGAAAGAGGTAAATAATGTAGAAATATTGGTTAAAAATAACGGGTATCTTTTTTCTTTTAGCATACTTTAGGTAAAGAATGAAGAAAGAAACAAAGAGATTACAGAAAAAAAAGATTAAAAAACAAGTAAAATTAGTGAAACAAATGGTAGCTGATAATTTAGGGGAAGGGGGAACACAAAGCGATAGAACGAGACTACGGCTAATTGAGGCATATGCTACGTGCATTAGTACAGGACAAAAGACATTACCAACCCTTAGCCAATTAATGGAATTAACTAACCTCAGCCAACCAACTATACTTAAACATCAACAAGCCATCATCACAGACAGTCAAAACTATCAAGATAAACTAGCACCGTACAAAGAGATATTTATAACAGGCTTACTTGAGCAAGCAATAGATAAGAAGTGTACACGCTCAGCTAAATTACTAGCTCAGATTATGAACCTCTTAAGTGTAGACACGACAATCAATCTTAACAAACAAACTGTCACATCATTTAAGATTGTTTCAAATGAAAACGAAAAAAAGATTGAGGGTGTCGGATGACCCCCCGCTTCCATATCGGATGGTCTATCTCCCATCACATACTAATTATCATCACAACACTCATCATAGCCTTCGGCATTTGTTTTGCCATTACATTAGTCATGAGAGGATTCTATTTTCTTAATGTCGGATCAGATCCCATTAAGGGATGGTGTACAGAGGGAGAGGTTGAACGGACGTTAGAGGATGTTATGAGGGAAGGGGATACTCAGAGAGATATTGAAGGTAATAGCTGGGTAGAAGGCGTTCAATAGGGAGTAGAGAGTAAGGAAGGGAATGGATGGAGAGAACTATAAAACTCAACAGCAAACAGATGGATATGTTTAGGATGGTCTTTAGGGATGAGGGTGGGTTGCGGTTAGATCATGAGTTCAACCACTTTGCTTTTTTTGGAGCGTTCCGATGTGGAAAAAGCTTTTTGATGATGTTGATCTCTTTGATGCTTTGTCAGACCTATGCAGGGTGTAACGGCAGTATCGTCAGGATGACGTACGGTGAGTTAGCGGATAGTTGTATTGTTCAGTATCTTGAAGCCTTCCCACCCGAAGAGAATGGCTATCAATATAAAACAGCGAATCGAGAAATTATTTTTTCCAATAGATCACGTTTAACTTTTCGTGCATTTGATACAGATAGCAAGATTAAGAGCAATAATTATGATTTTGTAGTTTTGGTTCAAGCGGAGGAAATCCCAGAGAGTCTTTATTTGCAGGTTATTGGCCGTTTGTCTGGTCAATCTATACCAAGGCCTATGTTGTTCACAGAAGGCAATCCTGCGGATTGTCATTTAAAGGATTTGTATATTGACAGTACTGAGGAGTTCAGAAGTAAGCAAGGGATCTATTTTTTGAGTGGAGAAACAGCGGATAATAAGGAGAATCTTCCTAAGAACTACATAGAGAATTTAAAACAGAATTACCCAGAGGATTACTTAGATAGGTATCTGTATGGGGGATGGAGCAAGACTTCCGATAGGGTTTACACGGCTCTTCAGGATCATCATAAGATCAAAGACTTAGTGATTCAGGATCACTGGGTGAAGATAGTCGGTTTCGATCATGGGATTGTTAATGACAGTGCAGCGGTTTTCTGTGCAAAGGACGAATATGGGAATGTCTATGTATTTGATGAGTGGAAAAAGAAAGGAGCTACTCTAGAGGATATACACCAGGCGTGTACGCAGTATGGCAACTTACCGATTGTAGCTGATTTTTCAATGAAGACTGGAAGAGTGGATGTAGCATCTATGTGGGATGACCTGATGGGGTTAGGGCTTCATCTTATTGAATGTACGAAGGACAAGACAGCCAATATCTTATTAGTGAATAGAGCATTTCATTTAAACAAATTAAAAATCATGGAGTGTTGTACTTATACGTGGGGTCAGCATAAGCGGTATCAGTATAAAAGAGCTTCTATGACTGGCACTGAAAACAGAAAGGAGCAGGTTCGTAAGTTCGATGATCATAGTTGTGATGCTCTGCAATATGCCATGCGGTATATGCAGGATATTAAGGTGCAAGGTACAGAAGCCTTTGATTCGTTGGCAAGAGGAAGGCCAACGTTAAAGCAAATAGTTGAGAAAGGGTAGGAGTAAAGGAGTAAAAAAAATGGATAATACAGAATTGATGAGGATGGAAATAAGAAAGCAAGTAGATGAAATAAGGATGGGGATCCAGCAGAATGTGATCATGCAAATAAAGAAGGCTATGACAGACAATCAGGAGTTTATGAGGAAAGCTTCAATGGAAGCAATTAACAGGACAATTAACGAGGGGAAGGAATTGAGTCTGGGAGTATTGACGAAGAAATATTTGGAATTAGAGAGCAAAGTCATTGAGATCCAGCACCATTCTAACCCTTACGTTCTAAGTGAGCATGTGAGGAATGTAGAAAATAGAGTAGAGCAGCATGGGCAGGATATTAATACGTTAAAGAATAAGATTAGAAAAGTAGAGAATACGAGGCTAATGGATGCAGAGATCTCAGCAGAAGAAGTGAAGAAGCTGTACGCCTTATCTGGCTGTACGCATACAGAAATGGCTAAGTACTTGAACATAGACAAAAGCAGGTTCTATCAAGTCCTTAACGGTAACGAAACAAAACCTGATCTAAAAAGACTTAATGATTTAAAGCGGTACTTCGAGGAGAAGATCGATGCCAGTACATGACATTAAGTGTAATACCTGTAAAAAGATCGATACCAAATATGTAGATCTAGACAAGAAAGAAAGCTGGCTCTGTGACTTCTGTGACTCGTCAGACGTGTTTGTTTATTACGGTAACTTCAAGAGCAATTCGTTCTGCGGTGTAACGTACTACATGGATATCGATAACTACGGAGAAGGTATTACCTCTAAAGAGATAGACAGGAAATGTAAAGAGAAGGGGATGGTATACGGAACCCAAGATGAGATCCAACGTGAAGCTGCTCGCTACCGAGCTATTAATAAAAAGGAATCGGATAAGAGAGATCAGAAACTTGTGGATAAGATCGAAAACGAGTTTCGGAAACGGATGGTGAGTCAATGAAGGTAAACAGTAAAACTATATCAAACATAAAAACAAACTCAGCTCTGCACGTCCGAGACTCCGTTTATACTCTCCAACTCGAATACGATTACGAAACAGATGAAACGAAACTTATTATCCCAGATAAGCTAAGACTTTTACCGAGAGTTCACGCACTAGATTTTTTTAAAGACGTTCAGAATTTAATCAATGAGGAGTATTACAAACGACTTAATACATTTACTAATAGCGAGTGGTCAGAATCAGAAATTAAACACGTTAAGGAGTCAAAATATGCCATTGAAAAAGGGAAAGTCCGACAAGACATTTAAAAAGAATGTAAAGACAGAGATGAGCTATGGGAAACCAATTAAAAAAGCATTAAAAATTGCTTACGATGTAAAGAAAAAAAGTAAAAAAAAGGGGTATTAGATGTCTAAATTAAAAGCATTATTAAGCCGTATCGGGGTAACTGGATTCAATAATCCAAAAAGAACTCCAAATCATAAAACTAAAAGCCATGTTGTAGTGGCTAAAGAGGGAGATAAGGTAAAAACAATAAGATTTGGCCAGCAAGGTGTAAGTGGGGCAGGGGCGAGTCCTACAACAACTAAAGAGAAAGCCAGACAAAAATCATTTAAGGCAAGACATGGAAAAAACATTTCTAAAGGAAAAATGTCTGCAGCCTATTGGGCAGATAAAGAAAAATGGTAAAGGAGTAAAGAAATGAATAAAGACAGAATAATAGACTTGTATTGTGCAGCTGCTATGGAGACAGCAGGGTTTAAAATTGATGACATGGTACAAAATCATAAGAATGGAAAGATGATTTTTTTCTTTGAAGACTCATTAGAATTGCAATCCACTAAGAAGGATTACTATGATAGAAACCTTAAGCTAGAACCCCAAGCTTTATTCCGTAATTTCAAGGATCTCAAAGGTAAGATCTATAGGAACACTTACTAGTCATTTACTTGATTACTCCATTCTAGAAATGGTAGAATAGAGGGGAAGAGGTATAGGTATCCAAGTGGCCAAAGGAAACGTTGATCAACATTAATGCAGTGCATAAACAGCGTTAGATTAATTTCTTTCAAGGGTTCGACTCCCTTCCTATGCAGTAAAAAGAGGTACGTATGGCATCATTAAGAAAGAAAGGTAAAAGCTACTATGTAAGATACAAAATAGACGGTAGTTGCAAGGAAAGGAAATTAGGCAGGAACATATCTAAACGGGTAGCCAATCAGCTCCTACAACGAGTAGAGGAGCGGTTAGCATTTGAATTGCAAAATAGAAAAGATGATGAAGCAGGATTTAAACGAACATGATGCATTTGCAAGGTGACGAAGGTCATGATTTTTTGTATGAATTGCTACCTAAATATGCAAAGCAAATTAAACATAGACTCGTTGAAAGTGTAGATAAAGACGATGAATTAACTGAAAGCTTTTTTGCTCAATACTACATTGTCACTGAAAAACTAATCGAAGACCTACGAGAACTTCAACGTAGGATACGTATAAGAGTCAATGAAATAAAACTAAATGAAACAATAGATAGTTTTGGGTTGGATGAGTAAAGGAGTAAAGGAATGAAATATAAAATACAAAAAGAAAAGTTATTTAGATTTATACTACATAGTTTACTTGGAAAGGATGTATATTATGGGGAACTTTGTAATTCGATGAATTTAGACAATGTTCCATTAAGTAACTATCAACCAAATTCAAAAAAAACATGCGTGATAATAAAAGAAATATTTTCAAGGAATGATATATTTTCAAAGAATACCGATCCATATAAGCATTGTATTTTAGATTATAGTATTAATAAAAATTTAGATTATTTTTATTATTTATATGAATTATACGATGGTCCAGGGGTAGAAAAAATAAATAATTATAAGTCTAGAGATAAAAATAAAAATATTATTTGGAATGAGACACTAATGAAAATTTTATTTATATACTTAAATAATACAAATAGAGATTTGCTTTTAGGTTATAGTGATGAAAATTTTTTTGATTCTATAACAATACAAGATTTATATAATTTAATAGTTATAAATATATTTGCAAGAGAATTAGACCATGTATTTCCTAATGACGAAATGGCACAAAACCAAGCTAAAGAAATACATAATTATTGGAAAAATAATTTATACAAAAATACAAAAACATATGCTAATTTAAGTCCTGAAATAAATGTAATATGTGATGAAGCAATATATCAGGAATTTGATAATATACTAACAGAACCAATTCTATATTTAGCAAGCAAATTTCATATACATAATTATGTTACTGTATTAAATAAAGAAATATTTTACGATGCACATCCAGAACTTATACATGAATTATGGAAACCCTCAAAATTATATAGTTATGACTATATAGAAAAAAAAATTATAAAAACTAAAGTATTGATTGCTATGTATAAAGATAATTCTAAATATGAAACTTTAGAAATGCTTGAAGAAAGCTTTATTTTTTTATTAAGACATAAAATTTTAATTCCAGAATTCAATTAAAACTCAACTGTATCCCTTCATCACCCATAGGAGGAAGAGGGGGAGTCATGGGGTCTTGGAGTTCTGGATTGCCTTGTGTAAGTCCTAACGCATCAGTAATTTGGTACATAGAAGTTTCCTGTACTTGCGGACTCAATGTTCCAACCATATCTAAAATATCTCCTAGACTCATATTCACATTCTTTAAATAATTCGTAAATTCAGGTTCAATAGGCATCTGTGCCTGAGCTTCCTGATCGGCTTTCAATTTATCAATAATAGCTCTGTAGTGCGGATAATCGAGTGCTTTAAGTATAATCTCTTTGGTATCAA
>Ga0208303_1000311_pt1 | contig 20153 bp, 14 predicted proteins | sample CB_VirMetaG_2_FD_184537 | JGI IMG/M metagenome (GOLD analysis project Ga0208303, IMG submission 184537) | Freshwater to marine saline gradient viral communities from Chesapeake Bay - CB_1504_2 Viral MetaG (SPAdes) (version 4) | ecosystem: Environmental > Aquatic > Marine > Coastal | place: USA... | reverse complement strand
GCTTCTATCATCTTTACACCTCTATCAGCCATTACCTTTTTAACAATAGCAGCCCGAGCAGCACGACCATTCTTTTTAGCACCACCAGAAGCAGCACCACCAGAAGCAGCACCACCGCAGGGTGTTCCGTAATAACGAGTTCCACTACTACGACCACAGGCATCTTTCTTGTGTCCTACCATCACACCACCCGACGCAGCACCGCCTTTTAATCCCTTGACTAATTCAACGGCATCTTGGACGGCAGCCAATCCTTTTTTACCGACATCTACGGCTTTCTTACCTTTCTTGATGTATTTACCTACATCTCCGAGTGAGAACCCACCAGATTGAGCCCCGCCCGATACCGCTTTGATGACTTGAGGGGCTACACGGAGCATATCCATCCAGAAACTACCTCCACGCATACTCTTACCCAGACGCATCATCGCATCGTGATACATACACTCGCTACATTTTGAAGCACCACTACCTCTTAAATACTTCATCGCAAAGGGTAATAATGGGGCTACTTGTTTAGCAATACCCTCTACACTATCTACTGCGTGGGTTAAATCTTTTAGACCAAGACCGCCTCGCATATCGGCAGGGAGCATACGCCCTAATTCGTGGGCGAACCCGACTGCTTGTTTCAAGAAGGGGGATTTCTTACCGAATATCATCTCGGCAACAGGAGCGACGTGTTTAGCCACTTTCTTGGCTTTTCCTACAACTCCTCTTAAACTATCACCGAAAGCACCTCCTTCTCCTTCTCCCGCCAATCGTCCCAGTTCATTCGTAATATCGGTGACGGGTTTTAACTCTGGTGCGAGTAGTTCAATAGGTTTAGTCAACAACTTCGCTGTTCCAAAGAAACCCTTTTTAAATCCTCTACCGAAATCAGACCAGAACCCAGCACCGCTCATCGCACCGCCAGATTGAGCTCCGCCACTTCTTCCACTTCCAGCCAGTCCTTTTACTGCTTGGCTTGTCGCACCAATACCAACGCCGAGTGGAGGGGCGAGTAAAGTTAATGGTGCGGTGGCGACATCTAAAACACCCGTAAATCCACGGGCGAAGTCTTTCCAAAAACCGCCTCCTACTGCTCCATCAACACCAGCGTAAGCACCACCACTCGATACTTCCATACCGCTACGCATACTTATTGGTGGATATGCGGCAGAATTACCATTTGTAATATACTCGGCGGGAGCTCCTCCACCCACCATCGGGGCTGAATGAGGGTCGTGGAAACTACCCATACGCATCGGTATAACGGTGCTTTCCTCGCCTCGTGCCCGTCGTGCTTCTTTTGCTAAAACTCTGCTTGCTAATGCCCTATTGTAAGGGGTATCGTAAGTAATATTGGCTTGTGGCATTATTATATTATATGGAAAGATATTAATTTTTCTATATATGACTAAATATTTATATATAGAAAAAATGAGCCTATCCCAGAATATCCCGAATATCCCAGAATGACCTTAATTTTGAAAGTCTGTCTCACGTTGGGTATTTTCTAATAGGAAACTTTGAAATATTGGCTATTTTGGGATATTTGGGATATTCAGGGATACGGGGTTATTTAAGCACAGAAGCGTTTAGCACCACCAGAGGCAGCACCGCCCTTGTATAGACCCTTGGCGGCATCATATACATCTTTTACATCCTTACCGATTTTAACAGCACCTTCTACCTTCTTGGCGATTTTACCAAGATTTCCTAAATTCCAGAAAGAACCACCAACCTTACGACTGACCTCTGCGGATTTAACGGCTGATGCTTGTTGCTTTGATTTAGCGTCCAAGACCATCTCTTTTGTGAGAATACCAGTGTAAATACTTGATACACCTTGCTGTGTCGTGAATATACCGCTATTAGCACATATAGTCACCATTTCGGGTGTGATGGTCTCGCCGAGTTGATTAGTCACTCCAACTGTGAATTGGAAGTTATAATTACCGAGCGAACCGCAAGTAATATAATCGGGAAGTGAGAGGTCGTATGCTGGGGAAAGAATTAACAAAGAACCAGTGGTGGCTTTGGAAAGTCCACCGACAGATGCCTGTCCGCTGAACTCCGCCCACGATTGAGTTGAACCATTACGAACAGACATTCTCCACAGGTCGTAAGCAGTAGAACTTGAAAGAAGACCAGATTGGTTATTCAAGTTAATACTGATGTTGTTAATCTTGAAGAAAGCATTAGCATCATTAGCGTCTTGTGTAGCCATCGGCTTACGAATGTTGATAATAAACAAGTCGGGGATTTGATTAATCTGGACGTTGCTGGATGTAAGAGTGGAACTTCCACCAGCAAGAATAGCAGAAGCATTAGCAGACGAGGTAAGGTAGCGAGGGAAGTCCATATAGGGCACGATGTTCTTCGTGGCGATTAAGTCGCTGGGCTGGGAAGACAAGAACTTAAAAAGCATTTGAGGACTTGCTGGGGGGGTCTGGTATAGAGCACCTCCAACTGCTCCTGCTTGGTAGTTGAAACCATTAGGGTTAGCAAGAGAACCAAGTGCGACGCTGGTAATATAAGGATTAGCGGAAGACCACAGACGCTTACAGGTGGCGTCGATGTTGAATGTGAAAGTCATATTATTTATCCCTAAAAATCCTTGCTGATTGAAGCAGGGGTCACCGAAGATGAAGGGGGATAGAACAATAGGTTCGCTGATAACGGCACTCACGACAATAGTCCAAGTATCCGCCACATTTGTAGATACAAGGAGAGCATCAGTTCCACCACCAGTAATGTTGTGGACGACTGTGTAAGACACAGGGAAAGCACCACGGGGCACTTGGTCGACGTCGTAGGATGCCTTGGCGTAGTCAGCAAGAGGGTTATTATTAGCACCGACAGCATCTCCGTAAAGCCCGTAGGCTTGGTCGGGCAATACAGGGGTCATACTGTTATATCTATACAACTCACGGCTGTTATTCATACGCATCAAAGAAGGCAATACATCTTGGGTGTTGATGGAAACAGTGGTGTTGTTGATTTGAGCGGTGGCTGTGCTAAACAAGGAATTAAGAGGCATCGCTTGGAAAGCGTCGGTTGAGCCGTAAGCCCACGCAGTCTCACCAACAGGGACACCCGTTAAAGAAAGAGTAGCGGTTAAACCAGTGTTGATGAGGACATCTCTGCCTATAATGACGTTCTCGCTTGGCACCTGTATATTGAAGATGAGAGCAGAATTGCTGGCAGAAGTGGTTGGAAATTGTTGGTAGGTGGCTTGAGAAGCACCAGATTTAACGGCGTAGTCAATATCATCGGTAATGTCGCCGATAACGGAGTCACGGACGAGAACAGTCTTAAACGAGGACATCTTTATAACTTATACACAGATAAAAAATCTGGGTATAAATAGAAATTAATTTTTAGAATGATGGGATATTTCCTAAATGCCCCCCTTCAATTCCCCCTTTGCCCTATATGCGGACTTTTTCAAGAAGGCTAATTTGAGGGTCACCGCCTCGCCAGAGTTGATACGATAGGGGATTAAAGCACCCGTCTTGGTTCGCCAGAATATGCTTAAATCTACATTAGACAGAGGACGATTTCCGTAGAGAGTGACTAAACGATACTCGGCGGAGGGCGTATAGACTACATTCGGGCGGTATTGCCCGTCGTAGGTCACCATATCTGTTATAATGTTGGCGATGTTGCTATTATTACCGCTAAATACAATCGTCTCGGCATCATCATACACTATTGGCGTGGATACTTGATTGCTCTGGATAGGGAGAGTATTACTCGTAAATACGAGTGCCGTAATGGGCGACCAATTAGCAATCGTGCTAATCTCCTGATACAAAGCAATCGCTCGATAGGTTATAAAAGTAGCGGGTGGCACTGGGGTTGGTTGAACGGGTGTAATGGTTAAAAGATTGACCGCTCCAACATTAGGAATAATAAGTTGGAAGTTCTTGCCGTCAGCAACGCCAGTATATCCTAAATACTCGGAGGGGAAAGAATTGAAAAGCCCGTATAATGGGGCATTAAAATAGATGCGGATATTATCCACATTAACACCTCCTTTATCTACTGAATAACCATTTACATCTCCATACAATACTGCTTGGTTGCTGGTTGTATCCCAGTTGAGAAATGGTGCGTAAGTTGTAGGCATCGCCACGCCTCCAGCCACCACATTAGCAGAAAGGGTGGTAAATGCGTCCACTAATGCTAAATCTATTAAGTAAATCCAGTAAGAATATGAGTAGCAATTGTAGTATCCCGTAGAGTTATTCTGGACGTTGTTTATACACTGGTTAGGTGGGGGCGGGATTTGAGCACTGCGGTCTTGGGGTTGCCAGTCAATAAAAGTCTGACCCGAAGTATAGGTTGTCCCTAATACGGGGTCATCGTATTCCAAGGTGACCGAATAAATGGTCTTATCTCGGTCTCCTTGGGCGGGTTCAATACTCGGTATGAATACGGGCAACGAACCCGTCTCCATCGTAAAGCGTAATATAGAGAGGTAATACTCCTCGGGGTTGCTTATAAACGGCATCGTTCTCTGCTCGTTAAAAAAGAATACTGGGGGTGTTGTCGTGGTGCTTTGGAAGTTAGAGACAGTAATATCAAAATACACTTGGTCTGGGCTCGACTCATTTTTAACTGGGTTCAACTGCGACATTCTATATAATGGGCGGAGATAATAAATATACATCTCCTAAACATATTTTAAATTGATTTTAAACATTACCAAGCATTTTTTTAATTCTTGGAGAGAATAGTTCTCGTAAGGTGGTGGGTTGGTGCGACCGATACTCTTGTAATACTCTGCTAAAACAGGGAGTATATCCTCCCTCTTCAATTCCTTTTCTTTCGCCATATAACAATCATTTAGATTATTTATTTTGCCGATAAACGAATGCCTTGTTAAAATCACTTTGTAATTCCACTAAATTATCACAGAGGTCGGTGGAAGACCCCCAGAGTAATCGGGCGGAGAATAATGCGGGGCTCGGTATTAGATTATTAATCAATTGTTTTTCTTTTGGATTACCACAGTGTCTCGCCCAGTAGGCTGCCCGTTTTTTTGTATCTTGGTGGTCTATATAAGTCGCACCTCCATCCAACCCGAAGTCGTATGTCTTCACTTCACCCCCGTCGCTAATTTTTATCCTAAATCGCTTATAAGATTTAGGAGATGAAATTAAATCTAATATCTCAATCGGCATTATTATAATATATAGTATTATTATATATGCCGCTAAAAGAAAGAAAAGTGGAACAAATAGATAATGCCGTCGGCGATGTAATCAACCAACTCGCAGTTAAAGGCAGACACCGTTTAATAGGTTCTAATTCTTTACGAGCGATGACCTACGGAGCAGATTACGATGCGGAGGCATACCCGAAGCAAGACCGATGCTCTGCCGTTGCCCGTCTTATTAAAGAAGCCTATTTTAAGACCAAGAAGAACCCCGATGTATGGATTACCGATTTTAAATCAGGGTGGGACGACCGCTTGGTGTATCGTGGGGATTTTTCAAAGCATTCAATAGAGGAATACTTGGAGAACCCGCTTATCCCTCCCGCTTACAAGAAGAAGATAATGGCGGCATCTGGCGACGACCAAGAAAAGTTGATTAATGACCTCTGGAAATTACGATGGGACGCACCAGCGATGCGACGGGGATGGGTTAAATTGATTGACGGACAAAAAAAGTATTTTAAAGATGCTATAATGGATTTAACCCCCACTAAAATTGACCTTATTATCAAGGTAGGTAATCAATTCGCCGAAGTATCCGAGAATTACTATATTACCTGCGATGGTAAGAAGAACTGGAATACATCCCCTAACCAAGCAGACAAGGAGGCTGAGTTTGAAGAAGAAATACGCTATTATACAAAGGTTAATAAGTTCAAGGCATTAAAACGCCTATTTTCTCTCTTACGATATGAAGGAGAGGTTAAGAACAAGGCTAAATTAGATAGGTTAATTGAGTTCTTCAATTCACAGGTGGGGTATGCTAATAAAATTAAGAATGAATTGGATGTTTTAGAAGCGGTATTGGAGCAACCCCGTAAGCCGAAATGGAAAGATGTAGAAGCCAACCTTCAATTTATTAAAGAGCAATTCTCACATCTTTACAAGATTGATATTAACAATTCCACATTTAAATATATTGACGGCATCACAGCAAAGACCGCATTAACAAAGGTCAGGAAATTACGGGACTACTTGGCGGGTGTAGTCAATCGTCATTCCACCGCATTCCTCGCAAATATAATGTCCGTTTAATATATATAATGGCTGACGCTTGGAGTAATGATTTAGAACAAGTCATTACCCGTATAATGATTAATTCTAATGTAATGAGTAATTACCACAAGAAGAATTATATTTATTATAAAGGACAATTGAAATATTACCGCATACCGATTATTATTATATCGGGTTTCAACTCCGTATTCTCCGTCGGTCTTCAACCTTTCTTCGAGCAAAAAGTCATCTCCGTAGTGAATTGTTTGTTGGCGTTAATATGCGGGATTATTTCATCAATAGAGTTGTTCTTACAAATAGCGGATAATATGGAAAAAGAGCTCGTAGCCAGTAAAGAGTTTTATCTGCTGGGAATTGACTGCTTCAAAATGCTTAATCTTGACCGCAAAAATCGCACTATTAAAGGTAAGGATTTCTTGGACGCTAAATATGGGGAATATACTGGATTAATAAATACCAGTAATTTAGTCCAGCGTAAAATAGAAGACCAATTAACCGCATTAAAAGGAATGGTTGATATTTACGACCCTATACCCGAAAGTGTATCATCAGAGACCTTATCATTAATGAGACCAACTCCCCGTGGAGATGAATTACCAAGCAGTAGTAGTGATGAGGGGCAACAGGAAGAAAGAACGAATGTTTAAGATTATTATTTTTTTATAATATAATTATCTCTTATTATATTATATGTCGGGTTCTTATTACGCATTAGATTCTAAATACAATTCATTACTCGCACAGTTGGCTGATATACAAGGAGACGCTGCCCCGCAAGGTTTAGCAAGTGTGCTCGATGTAAGTGACGATGCCGCTAATTTAAATATGACGAATGTTAATACGCTTACAGTAGATACAATTAATTACACCACTTTAAATCCCGCTATTCCAGAAGTCATCGGTAATATTAACCAAGTTCTCGCTGTTGGTAATGATGCCGCAAACCAGAGCATCGTTAATCTCGGGTCTGTTAATATGAAAAATGGAGGCGGAGGAAGCATTACATTCGCAGACGGGACTACCCAGTCCACCGCTTTTACGGGTGTAGCCGCAACACCGAACCTCTCCGCAGTATTAGCAGAGGGGAGTAATGCTAATGCGTCTGTTATAACCAACCTACAAGGTATATCAACAGGCGGGGCAAACCCCTTATCACTCGCCTCTTTTAACCAGCAAGATATAAACTTGGTTGCCTATCCTTCTGGTGTAGCGGACAGCGGGTCAGTTGTTATATCCACCGCCCCCGTAGGTGGTTCTCAACAAGCGTGGTCTTTCAACGGGGATAATTCAGTGGATTTACCCACCAATTCTTCGTTGGATTTTGGAGGCGGTTCTACCATCAAAGAAGACGGCGACTTGGAAATTGAAGGCGGGTCTGGTAATGTTGTTGTAGTTGGCGACTTACAATTACAGGCGGGAGGCGGAGGCAGTCTTTTTTTTCAAGATGGAACGGAACAAACAACGGCATTCACAGGTGCGGTTGTCCCTCCACTTAACTCCGTGCTTGGTGCGGGTAATGATGCGGGAGGGCAGAGTATTACTGGATTAAATGATGTAGGACTTACTACTATTAATGGAGGTGCTTATCCTCCCGTTGTTCCTGCCGATACTCTCTCCGCCGTGCTTACTGCTGGTAATGCTGCTGGGGGACAAAGTATTACGGGATTAAACGATGTTGGACTTACTACTATTAACGGGGGCGTGTATCCTCCCGTTGTTCCTGCCGATACTCTCTCCGCTGTGCTTACTGCTGGTAATGCTGCTGGGGGACAAAGTATTACTGGATTAAATGATGTAGGACTTACTACTATTAATGGAAGTGCTTATCCTCCCGTTGTTCCTGCCGATACTATTAGTGCTGTATTAAGTGCTGGAAGTGTAGCATCTTCTCAACCTATTACGGGTCTTTCTAATGTTGGAACTACACAGATTACTTTCGGGGACGCAACCATACAGACGACTGCTTTTACGGGTGTAGGAGCAACACCGAACCTCGCATCGGTTCTCGGTGTAGGGGCGGATGGAGCAAATATACCGATGACTTCTCTCGGTAATATGTCGGCGACAAATTGGACGCTGGGTGGGTTTGGTGGTGGGTCACCAGATAGTTATTTAACCAACGAGCAAGAAGGAGGCACACTTTTTATAAATACAACGAGCTTTGGAGGTTCAACCATTCAATCATTAGCAATTGATAGCGGGACTAATGGTGCGGTATTCGGTGTAGATATTGATATGAATAATAATCAGATACTCGATGTAAATAGTATCTACTCCAATTCAAACGACGTTGTATTTACAGACGGGAGTGAAAATGCTACTGGGTCTGGTCTTACCTTACTCGGGACAAATATGGGAACGGCAAGTGGTAATAATGGAGTGGCGGTTGGTATTAGTGCTTTTAATGATGGAGTTTTAGCGACTAACTCGGTTGTAGTGGGGTCTGGTGCTGCTTATCAGGGTTCTGGTGTGGGCTCGGTTTCCGTCGGTTATAATGCTGGTGGTGGGTCATCTTCAACTACGGCTCAAGGAGACGGAGCAGTGGCGATTGGAAACCAGAGCGGAGCGGGGGTTGGCTCTCAACAAGGGGTCGCCTCTGTGGCTATTGGTTCGGGTGCGGGAGGATACGGACAGAACGCCAACTGCGTAGCCGTCGGAGTAAATAGTGGGAAGGGGACTTTATCCACTGCTCCACAGGGGGCTAATAGTATCTGTATCGGGGCGAATGCGGGTCTTGGATACGGGTCGGGTGGTGTTCCAGCCAACTCGCTCACTATATCCTCGATGAGAACATCCACCACTGCTTCTAACTTCCTTACCTATAACAACATTACAAAAGAAGTCAGTAATATAGCGGGTCTTACTATAACCGCCAACACTTTTGCTATTGGTAATAATACGGGTGTAGGTGCTGGGGTTAATACTTACGCAGCGGGTATTAATACGGGTAATAGTGCGGCATACACCTCCTTCGCAGCTGGTATTAATACGGGTAATAATACTACGGGTAATCAAACGAGCATCGGGGAGTCGTCTGGTAATAACTCGGGTCAATCTGTATGTATTGGTATAAATACTGGAATAGGAACATTCAACGCAGTCTGTATAGGAAATGGTGCGGGCTCAATCGGTTTAGGTGATAATTCCGTGGCGATAGGAACAAATGCCTCATCCACTAATGGAGCAGCAGATAGTATCTGTATTGTTGGAGATGCCACTACGGTCAATCCACCTAATAGTGGTCTGTTTATATCTCCTATTAGAGGCGTTGCTCTTGGTCTTGGTGTAGGAGTAATGAAATATGACCCCGTATCAAAAGAAGTTGTCTATTCTACGAATTAATGTAGAAAATTGATTTACTTTATAAATTATATCTTGTAGCAAATTAGCCCTATTTTTATAAAAAATTGAAAGACTTTTTATAAAACATTATATAAGCAAATAGTAATAAAATTGAAGTGCTTTTTAGGAAACTTATATAAGCAACACCCGTAATGATAGCCGACACCGACGCTCCCCTCTGTATAGTATGTATGGAAATATCCATTACAACCACGGACTGCGACCACGCACTCTGCCGTGACTGCTATAAAAAGATGGTATTATTACCAGAATACCAGAGAAATATGAAAAAATGCCCGTATTGCCGTAAGGACGCACCCGTCTTGAAAAATGAAGTGGTTGAACTTACCGACGCTCAAAAATTACTACATTATACCGCCCTGCTTGAATATTACACCGCCCATACACAATGCCCGAATATTGCTCCACCACCAGCCCTCGTCCACCACCGCCGAGTAGAACGAGTAATTCCACAAGTGCCTCCACGACTGCCTCCACAACTGCCTCCACGAGTGCCTCCACAACTGCCTCCACAAGACCCAGAATGGGTTAGAGGGATTAGAGTATTATTAACCGAAGGGTTGGACTTGGAAGAGGCGAGAGTCAGAGTTGTATTGGCGTGGTCGAGAAGTGTCGCCCTTGCTCGACAGGTCGCAGAAAACCCCCGCAGAATAGGGTTTGAGTTTGCTGGGGCATTAAACTCCCGCTCTGACCGCATCAGTCTCTCCCGTATGAACCGCTTTATTATCAGACCAGAAACCCGTGAGATGGATATATTCCTAATAGATACCACATACGACGTGACTCGTCCCGCTCACGCCCGCACCCATATTGATATGTATCGAGGGGTCACTCTATCTGACCTACCCTTTAACACCAGACCATTAGCACCCTGTGGGTGCGGTAGAAAGACCCGACGTTGCTGTATTGCCTGCGGGTGCGACTACACCTGTAATGCCTGCGACCAGTGTCGTAGGTGTCTAACTGGCGAAGCCCTGCGACCCCTGCCCCCACGCTTTTATACCATCACAAATATCCCTGCTGTTGACCTGATGAATAATTAGAAAAAGTAGTATAGTAGTAGTAGTTTTAGTATTGTAATTTAATTAATTAAACCTTTTTTTTATATAAGTATATCCGTATCCCAGAATATCCCGAATATCCCATTTTCAGGTCATTTTCCAAAGTCTTCCTCACGTGGGGTAGAAACTTATAGGGAATTTCCAAAAGTAGGTCTATTTTGGGATATTTGGGATATTTAGGGATATGATAGTATTATATAAGCACCCTGTTATTACCCCTTATATCCCAGAATATCCCGAATATCCCATTTTCACCTCAATTTTGAAAGTTTGTCTCACGTGGGGTAGAAACTATATAGGTATTTTGAAAAACGGGTCTATTTTGGGATATTTGGGATATTTAGGGATATGGCTAACTTATATAAGAAAAAATTAAAAAAAAATTGATTTAAAGATAAAATATTATATAAGTATATATTATAACAATATGGAAAATCACCTAACGCCCGCCGAGCGAATGTATAAGAAACATTTGGAGAATGTCGCTAATTACCAGCGTCGTCACCCCGAGAAGATGAGAGCCAAGTATCGCTCCAAGATGGAGGCAATCAAAGCCGACCCCGAAAAATACGAAGAATATAAGCGTCAACGCCGAGAATATGATAGGAAGTTTAGGGAAAAGAAGAAGAAGGAAAAAGAAGAAGACAGCAATTCTGGCGGAGAAGAACCGAGCGAAGAACTCGTCGCCCAGATAAGAGAAGACAACGCTGAAAACTTCCAAGAGAATATAGTCATTATTCCAGAAGTTTTAGGCGTATCTGTAAATACCCCGAAAGTTATAGGAAAGCCCAGAAAGGTGTCCTGTTAATCTACACTTTTGTATAAAATTGAAAGTCTTTTTATACAAAATATAAAGGCAACAAACCCCAGATATTTAGGCGTATTTAACTGACGCACTTATATAATTTATATTATAAAAAAAATTGATTTAAAAAAATAATATTATATAAGTATATAGTATAATATGACGGACTTGAAGGAATTAATCCCACTAACACTTACCCCACACGCCAACAGCCTCGACGGCATTACGCTTTACGAGCCAGTAGAATTATCCCTGCTGGATAAACTTATCCACAGCCCGCCACTGCTGAAAAAAGGTAGGGAGGGTAAAATAGATGATAAAAAAATATTAACAGATTACCGAGGCAATTACCGCAAACTACGGGTAGAGGTAAGATATACCCGTAATGAAAAGATTTCATACGGGCGGTTCTTACCAGACCGAGCATTAGGGCTACACAATATGCGAAGACGCATACGCCACACGCTAATAGGCGAATGGGGTCAAGATGTAGATATAGCCAACGCTCACCCGAAAATGCTGGAACAAATAACAACATTACACGAAATACAGAATGACTGGGTAAGAGACTACTGCGACAATCGGGAGACTTGGTTAGAGCGGATAGTAGCATACTGGCAGTTAAACCTACACCCAGATGTAATAGCGGGTAAAGAAAAAGCCCGAGATATAGCCAAGGAGTTAATGCTGGTATTATCCTACGGAGGCGGACTACAAAGTTGGAAGGACGAGTGGAAACGCACAGATAACGAATACGAAATACCCGACAAGGAAATACCGAATGAAATAGATAATTTTAAACAAAATATACACGATATACACAAGAAAATTACAGAAGCAAACCCGCACCTAACCCAGCAGATAATAGCCCACAAGGCAGCCCACGGACAACCAGAAGGCACATATAACATCAACGGCTCGGTATGCTCGTATTTCCTACAAGAATACGAATGCCGAATATTAGAGACAATATATCAATACTGCCTCCACCAGAAGTATATTAAAAATGGCGAAGTAATGCTCTGTGCGGACGGCATTATACTAAATAAAAAGTTATACCACGACGGCATACCCGCAGAATTAGAGCAGGTAATCCAAGAAAAAACGGGCTTTCAATTACGAATAGAGCCGAAGGCGATGAATAGCGGATATAGTAGTAAGGAAATACGAGACGCATTAGATTTTGATTTATTAAGCAACGTCTTCACGACAGGATACTTGGCGAATATATTTAGAATATTATACAGCGACAAGTTCATATTTACTACGGGCGAATTACGCACATACAACGGGGTATATTGGAGAGGCGAGAATGATAAGAACTATTCCTCCCTACACAACTGGATAGATGATAGGTTCTACCATTATTTAAACGGCATTATATCAAAAGAAATATGGCAGGTAAATGTTAAAATAAACGACTGCCCCGACACCGAGGAAGGTAAGAAGCGGAAGAAGGCGTTAAAAGAAGAATTGGAGGTGCTACAAAAACGGCAGTATGAATGCGAACAAATATGCCGTAATATTAAAAAGCGAGCACCATTAGTATCCGATATTATTAACAAAATAAGCAACCCAGATATAATATGGGACGACGACCCAGACCAATTAGTATTTACTAACAAAATATACGACTTGAAGCAGGAATGCTGGATTACCCCGAATTATAGGGACTATAACAGCCTAACTACGGGGTATAACTGGAATGAATACGAACTGGGACAGAAAAAGAACCGACTATTAAGATTAATAGACACCATATTCCCAGATAAAAGAATACGAGATTATTATCTAACGGCACTGGCGACGGGGTTGAGCGGTAGGCAACAAGAACATTTATTTATAGCCACGGGGGTTGGTGGTAATGGAAAAAGTTTAATAAACGGACTAATGCTTACGGCGATGGGGCGGTATGGGTATAAGATGCCTAACTGGGTATTACAAGATAAAATAGGCACGGGGGCTTGTCCTGAATTAGCCAACCTCAACAACCGCCGCTTTGTATTAACCAGCGAACCCGACCGCAAGCGTAAAATATCCACGAATACGATGAAGGAAATAACGGGCGACCCGACCCTCAACGCACGGCAATTATACACCAATACACCCGAAGGCGGTATTCAACTGAAACTTTCATTATTCCTTGAAGCCAACAAATTACCAGTGCTCGATGAAGTAGGCGACGGCGTAGGTAGGCGTATAGATGTATTTCCATTTATATCCAGATTTACCAGCGAAAATGACTATAAAAAGATGTTGGAAACCCGAAGCGAAGAAGAAATAACCGCAGCCCATATATATAGGGGCAACCCATTATACAAAGAGGACGAATGGAAGCGGGACAACTGCCACGCCCTAATAGCCATACTAATGGACTACTACTCGGTATTCCAGAAGAGGGGGTATTCATTAGGAAAATCACCGAAAGCCTGCGAAGTAGCAAAGGAGGACTATTTACAGGCGAGCGACGACTTATACGGATGGTTTGATAATCAATACCAACTGGCAGATGAAAACCACCCTGAAACAGTAATGAAAATAGCCGACATATATACCGACTTTAAGCACAGCACCTATTTCAATAAATTACCGAGCAAAGACCAAAATAAAAATACGAAAAAATACTTTACTGGTGAACTGAATGATAATATTAATTTAAGAATGTATATACGCAAGCGGGACACCAGATATGCGGGGCAGTATTACAAGAGCGACTATATGATAGGGTGGAGGGTAAGGAGCAACACGAAGAAAAGGACGAGGAGGAGGACGGCGAGCTCGAGGCATACGCAGAAGAAAAGTAAAATGTAGAAAATTGATTTATAATTTATAGCAGATTATATATCAATTAAAAAAAAAATTGAAGTGCTTTTTAGGAAAACTTATATTAGTAAATTGAAACACATTAGTATATACTTATATAAGCATATACTAATAATATGATGACAGCCACCATTAGAAGAGAATATATTTACGAACAGAAAATCGTGGATATGGACGAGTTTATCCGCACGACGCTGACTGGATGGGCGAACTGCCAGAGCGACAGCCTGATACTCTGGTCTAAACTACGAAAGGCGGGAGCACAGAGATGCTACGGAAGCCGTCGTAGTGACCGAAAAATCAGCCCAGAAGCCAAGCACTACTGGGTGGAATTGAAGGACAAGGTGTATGACGAACACGGCGGGCACAGACAAATAATCCAGCGTAGTGAATATTATAAGTCGGTGGAGATTGAATGCGATGGTAAGTGCGACCACATCGGGCTACTGGAACACGAGATGCCGTTAATGATGTTGGAGTGGGACAGGCAAGCACGGCAGATGTGGGCGGAGGGTTTATCGACGGAGGCGTGGGCTAAACTCGCACAGAGTATCCGTGATAAAAATGATTATTAAATAATAATAAAAATATAGTTAGTATTATTCTGTAAGGTATAAATAAACCTTTTTTTACGCATCTCGGTCGTTAAGAATGAATGCTTCCTTATCACTTACCACGCACATCGGGTAGGTTTTATTAATAGCAACCCATCTGGAATTGACCCCTTTGATTTTCTTAATCTGGTCTTTATCAAGCCCGAAGTAATTATCCAAGAGGTATTTAATACTGCGTCCACCGAGTCCGCTGGGGAATATAACCACCGACTTACACTCGTTAAGGATACGCTTGGTATTTAAACCATCACACGCAAGATGGGATGTATAAATAACCTCTACATTAAAATGTCTCCCTGTCTCCAAGACGGAGTTAAGCAGTCCCACGATTTTCATTTTGAGCGGTTTATTAGTGATACAATCTGTATCATCAAATATGAGGCAACTGTCTTTAAAATCCTTTGCTTCTACGGGTTCTCGTAAGAACTCGCCTTCAAGACTAATACGGTTAAGCCCTTTTATTTTATCAATACTACTGTCGTCGCTAATGGAAGATATTAAATATACTTCTCGCTTTGGATATAGACGCTTGTATTCATCAACATACATTTTCGTCCAATAAGATTTTCCAGAACCCGATGCCCCCGTGACGTAGGTAATAGACCGCTCTTTCTTTTTATCTGGAATGGGTTGAAAGTGGAGCGATGGTTTATCTTTCAATTTAACCTCCCTAAATGTTTCACCCATACAGTCTTGAGGGCGGTCGGTAATAAATATTTCTTTCCATTTCTTTTTATCTTTTTCTTTGTCGTCTTTTAATACGGCGATTACTTGTCCGCACTCTTCAAAGTTCATTATATATTATTACGAGATAATAATTTAATCTAAATGGTGGGTATTAATTTGAAAAGTAGAAACCACCGAACCTAATTTGAAAAGAAGTTGATATGTCGCTGACTGTGGTGTTTGATGTCCCTGTGGAAGCCGCCGTTTTTATAGGAAAAACGGCGTAATCTTGACCGCCTGATGGTATATTAGCAAAGGCGGATACAATACTCGTAGTCATACCCGTTATATTACCAATATTTAGAGATTGAGTTAAGTCTGTAATGTTTGATGCTGTGACGGGCAGGGTGACACGTATATCTTCACTACCAGCCCCTAACCCAGACTTACCTGATATTTGAATACGAACTTCAAACCATACTATTTTACCCAGTTGGATATAATAACCATTTCTTACAGTGTAGTTTCCTGAATTGAGATTACCACCGACACTTTGTAAAACTGGATTGTATGATGTTGGTGTAAGTAAATCACTCCAATTAAAGCGGGACACCTCATTCGTAGTAGTATTATATTGAAGAGGTAGGTGTTCCGTAGCGTCTGCTCTAATAGGATTAATAAAGCAACCTGCTACTGCTGGGTTGAGTGCTACGCCTGACGCATTCAACGCAATTGAGCCTGCTGTTTGATTTGTTTGCCCTGCTAAATATCCAACCGCAACCGCATTTGCTCCTTGTGTAATTTGACCTGCGTATGAACCCACAGCAGTGGAGTTATTGCTTTGTGTTGTAGTCCCTGCGTTTAAACCCACCGCAACCGCACCTGTCCCCTGATTAGTTGTCCCTGCTGTCCCTCCAATAGCAATACTCCCGTTTCCCTGTGTTGTAGTCCCTGCGTTAGAACCCACCGCAATACACGCTGTCCCCTGATTATTTTGCCCTGCCGTATAACCCACAGCAACCGAACTTGCTCCTTGTGTATTATTTCCTGCGTATGTCCCCAAAGCAGTAGCGTTTGTTCCTTGTGTTGTTTGCCCTGCTACATATCCAATCGCAGTAGCGTAATTACCCTGATTATTTTGTCCCGAACTTGCCCCCACCGCAACACACGCTGTGCCCTGTGTATCAAATCCCGCCGTATTACCAACAGCAACGGCACTTATCCCCTGTGATGTTCGCCCTGCGTAAATTCCAACCCCAACGGCATTATCTCCTTGTGTCGTTTGCCCTGCTTGAATACCAACTGCGGTCGCTTGTAGTCCCTGTGTATTGTTTCCAGCGAAATATCCAACCGCTACTGAACTTGCTCCCTGACTTGTTGTTCCAGCATTAGTTCCAACAGCAACCGCATTAGTGGATTGTGATGTTTGACCAGCAGCATTACCAATTGCTACGGCATCTGCTCCTTGTGATGTCTGTGCTGTTAATCTTCCAATTGCTACTGACCCTGCCCCTTGTGTGGTTTGCCCTGCGTTTATACCAATTGCTACGGAGTTCCTCCCTTGTGTATTGTTTCCTGCTGACCCTCCAATTGCTACATTATTATCTGCTTGATTGGTAGTTCCAGCAGCATTACCAATTGCTACTGAATTACCTAACTGATTTGTTTGCCCTGCTATATTACCGATTGCTACGGAGTTTGTCCCCTGTGTATTGTTTCCAGCAGCATTACCAATTGCTACGGCATTAGTGGATTGTGATGTTTGACCTGCTGTATTACCAACAGCAACTGCTCCTGAACTTTGGTTGGTTGAACCAGCACTTTTACCAACAGCGGTGGCGAGTGTTGCTTGATTTGTCTTACCAGCACTATTACCAACAGCAGTAGCACTATTACCCTGTGCTGTTTGACCTGAAACAATACCAATAGCAACAGCAAAATCTCCTTGTGTCGTTTGCCCTGCTTGAATACCAACCGCCACAGAACTCGCACCTTGACCGCTACTACCTGCCGATTTTCCAACTGCTACTTGTGTTTGTGTAAGTTTCAAAGTTGAACCTACATTAAAATCGCTTGTATTAGGGTTGATAGAAAATTGAGTTGTTGTAGTGTCTGCTAATAAAGTTTGTGTCCCCGTCCCACTAACAAAAGTAGGATAAAAAACAGCATTCGTATTATCGTCTGTTATATTAATATCAGTAGGAGTTGGAATAGCACTCCAAGTAGGAGCAGATGCTCCATTAGAGGTTAATACTTCTCCTGATGTGCCGTAATCAACGGGGTCTCCAATACCGATTGCTCCCGTATTATTAATAGACAATTTCTTACTTACTCCCCCTCCGTCTACCTTTGTAAAGAATTGTAGAATGCCTCCATTTGTCCCGTCTCCTGCCGCATCTATTTCGGCGTGTTCGTGGTCGGCAGGACTATCGTAAAAAACAATCTTGGAAGTAGCCCCTGTATTCAGTTGAAAGTTGCCGTCTAACTCCAAGTCCTCTGTGGGTGCTGGAACATTAATTCCAACCCTGTTATTTTGAGTATCCACATATATATTATTACCGAGTTGAAGAGTTTGGTTTGTAGGAGGTTGAATAACCAAGTCGCCCGTGCTGTCTGTGATAGTAGAAGTCCCTGTAAGAGTTAGTTGGTTGAGGTTGGTGATACTCAATCCATTAGCATCGTTGCCGTTGGTAAGCACTTGCTCTAAATCATCGCCAGCAACAAGGGGGGGATAAGCTGACCCATTAATAGTCACTAAATCTATATTATTAACATTAGTCATCGACAACCCTGCCGCATCGTTTCCTTGGGTTAAAACCGCTTCAAGAGTATTACCAGTGGTGGCATTCTGTTGGATTAAAGCCAGTAAAGTGTTGTATTTAGCGTCAAGCGTATAGTATGAACCACTCATTATAATATAGGTAAATATAATAATCTCATTCTAATATATAATAAATGTGCCAGCAAGAAAACTGCCGATTTATTGAATACTACGAGTTAGACGACCACGGGACGAAAATCTACATACACTTTGATAAGTGTTTTAATCCACTCTGGATAGAGTATGTAAAGCGGGGAGAAAGTTTAGGGCATTTCTTTCCAAAAAAATAATCTAATTAGTATATATAATGGACGCTACTACATTTGACCCGTTTAGCAATAAACCCGACATCTCTGCCTCTTCAAGAAAATTATACACCTACAATCTTACTAAATTAAACAAGGGTAAGCCGATAAAAAATCTAACTTTCCTCTCTCCACCTGCTATTTTAGAAGGATTACGAGAGATGAACCCGAATACCCGTCGCACCTATTTAATCGCCATCGTAAGTTCTTTGAAAGACCGACCCGAAGCCAAGTATAAGAAATTATATAATCGTTATTACGATGAGTTGATGAAATTGAACGGGGAATTGAAAAGCAACACCACCAAGAGTGCGACCCAGAAGGAGAATTGGATGGGACAAGATGAAGTAATGGGTAAGTGCGAGGAGTTGAAGAATATATTAGATGAGATTGGTAATCGTCGTAAAATAACCGCAGAGGAGTATAACCGCCTCTTACAACTGGTCGTATTATCTCTATACTGCTTACAAGCACCCCGTAGAAATAAAGATTATATTGATATGATGGTGGTGAAGAAAACCCCTGATGAAAGTGATGAGAACTATTTGAATATTGCTGACTGGAAGTGGGTATTTAATAATTATAAGACCGCCAAGAAATACGAGCAGAAAATCCTACCCGTCCCCGAGGAATTGAAGGAGATAATCAAGGTGTATTTAGCACACCACCCGAATGGTAAGGAATTGAAAAAGAAAAACCCTATACCTGTCCCGTTTTTAGTCCACCAAGATGGGCGACCATTACAGACATCTACGGATATGACCCGAATGTTGAATAAAATATTTAGCGGAAAAGTAGGGTCGAGTATGCTCCGTAATATTTTTTTAACGAGTAAATACGGGGACGCACAGAAGGAATTGGCTGACGATGTGGAAGCGATGGGGACATCCAGCGAGACTGCGATAAATAACTATATCAAGAGAGATTAAAAAATATATTGTTAATTTAAATATCTTAATAATATATAATGAGCGAATTAGTGGAACTCTTACGGCAATTAAAACAAGAAAAGAGGGGAGGCGTAGCGATGCGTCAGCCGTCATTAATGCCTCCATTTTGTCGTCAAGGTAATAAATACGGACATCGTAAGGACATCATACCTATTATACCCCCGCACAGGAGGTATGTAGAATTATTTGCTGGGTCGGGTGCTATATTTTACAATAAGGAAAAGGCGGAGGAGAATATACTGAATGACTTGGATAAAGGTGTAGTATCCCGTTTTAATATGATTAAAAAGGCATCGTTAGACTTGGATAAATACCGCCAAGATTTAAACACTATACCGAAAGTCAAGGCATTCTGGGACAGCAAGCCGAAGAAGACGAATGAGGATAAAATAATGCGGGAGATAATACACACCTGCTTTGGATTTAGTAGCAAGCCCGTAGTGGAGAGTAAGAATATTTATAAGCCAAGCAATCCATTCGCTAAATTACAGCGGTCATTAGCCAAGTGGAAGGAAGCAT
>Ga0208303_1000310_pt1 | contig 20233 bp, 22 predicted proteins | sample CB_VirMetaG_2_FD_184537 | JGI IMG/M metagenome (GOLD analysis project Ga0208303, IMG submission 184537) | Freshwater to marine saline gradient viral communities from Chesapeake Bay - CB_1504_2 Viral MetaG (SPAdes) (version 4) | ecosystem: Environmental > Aquatic > Marine > Coastal | place: USA... | reverse complement strand
CAAGGCCAGCTACATCCTGAAGCTGCTGGTCGAGTCGTGCATTAGCTACGGTACCGGACAACTGGCTGGCATCAATAGTCTTGTTAGTCAGTGTTTGAGAGCCGGACAGCGTGGCTACGGTGCTGTCGATTGCAACAGTCAGGGTGTTGCTCGAACCAGACGTATCGATGCCGGTGCCACCAGCAATGTCGAGGGTCTCACTGTCGAGATCGATGCTGAGTGCGCCGCCACTGTCCCCCTGAAAATCCAAGTCAGAAGCAGTCACCTGTGCATCTACGTACGCCTTGATAGCTTTGGCTGATGCAAGGGTAGTGTCCGTCCCAGCAACACTCGACAGGTCCGTGTCGAGTACACCTGACTTGAGGTTGTCCACTTCGATGTTTGACACTGTGTTGTTGTCAACGTCGATTGTTTTGTTTGTCAGGGTCTTTGTGGTTGCAGCGAAGTATGTGTCGAAAGTGTCAACTGTGGTCTGCCGCATAGTGCCAGCGTCGTTGGTTACGAGACCGTCACCACCGGCTACGGCTGTCGTCCCAGCAGATGTGCCGCCGTCCATCAAGTTGAGTTCGGCAGCGGTGGCTGTTACCCCATCTAGGATGTTCAGTTCAGCGGCAGTAGATGTCACACCGTCTAGGATGTTCAGTTCAGCGGCAGTAGACGTTACCCCATCTAGGATGTTGAGTTCTGCTGCTGTGGACGTAACGCCATCTAGGATGTTGAGTTCTGCTGCCGTAGACGTTACCCCATCTAGGATGTTGAGTTCTGCCGCAGTCGAGGTTATGGCCGTGCCGTTGAAGTTGATGGCATCTACATAAGCCGTTCCATCGATATAGAGGTCCTTAAATTCTTTTCCTGACGAACCCAGATCAATATCGTTGTCGGTTGTCGGCTCAATCACGCCATCCTTAAAGACGACCTGTTCGGTGGACGTACCTGATACGTCTACACTTACTTCGATCTGATTGTTGGGGTTGTCAACAACGACCTTGTTCTTTGGTGTGGTTTCGCCCGGATCACCAATGAGTCCGATGACCGGACCCTCTGCTGCCGTGCCATCGTGCTTGTGGCCGCTAGTGTTGACGAACGCAGCAAGAACCTGATCAAATTCGTTATTACTATGCGCGGCGGTGATAGTATCGCCGTCAGAGTAGGACGACTGTCTAGTGTAACCTGCCATGTGTTATCTCCTCCCTCCCGGAGTAAATTCTAGTTGGTATCCTTTGACTGAAATGGGGGCTGATCCCTGTGTGTCGTCTAGGCGTACCGCTACTGTAAATCCGCCGCCCTCAACGCTCTGTCGTACCAGCGGTGTTCCTGATGATCCGTACACTGCGGTGCCATATGTCGATGCGGCTAGGCCGTACAGAGCAATGGCTGCACCAGTTGTCAGGTCATACTCTGCTGGCTGCGGAACATCTGACGAGTTGAAATCGTAACGAATACGAAACTTGGAGTTGACTGCGCCGTCGTTATCGTAGTTCCAGATGATACGCTGCATCAACTTGCGGATACCGGCATCTCCCATCGTGTAGTCAGGAGAGCGATATATTGCGGTTATGTTGGTACCATCGAAGGTGTTGCCCGACTCTTGTTTGTAGATGTAGCCGTCGTAGCCGCCGTGCAAGATCGTTTCTACCCCACTGATAAAACCTGACGCACAGCAGGAAGGTTTGATTCCCTTGAGATCAGAGTATTCCCAACCTATGCCGCCCTCTGTGCCACCCTTGATAACTCCGATTATACCCAAAGCTGCAGCATCTGACTGTGCATCCGTAGGGAAAAACAGGCGGTACTGAGTCTTGCCACGTATGACGAGAGATGAAAGTCTCTCTGTAGATACGTTATCTAGACGAGGCTGTATCTGCTTTGACACGGTGCCAAGTTCAACGTCACCAATTCTTTCCGTACCCGCAATCGTACGCAGTCCGTCAGGCGCAAGGTAAACAATGTCACCCGATATCTCTTGGATGCTGAAACCGTCTACACAGCCGATCTTTCTTGTGACTGGCACAACAGCAAAATCTGACGAACTAGAACCTGTGATCTTAAAGATAGAGTCTTCACAGAATACAAAGAGACTTTCACGGAAAACCTTGATGCCTTTGATAGTGCCGTCAACTTTGATTGATCCAGCATTATTACTTGCAGAAAAATCAGTCTCATCAAACGGAGCGGTAAACACTAACTCCTGCGGACTCGCAGACATACCTGCAAAAAAGACGTGGCTTCGAAATACCTCTACAAACGCAGGATTAGCAGGTGCGCCCGAAGCATTTAAGTCAGCAACACTGGTGTTGTTAAACGACGAAGCACTATTTGCCCCGTCCACCATAATCATCTTGTCTGTGCCATCGAAGTTGAAGTTGACAAAGTTGTACCGTCCGGCACTCGTGCGCCCTGTGTCTATTTCTGTCCACGATCCGGTTGCGCCGCCCTTGAATACCTTTGTGCCCCGCGCAGCGATGACCTGATCTTTGTAAATGTGTAAGCCAAGAACCTTTTCACTGGATGCGCTAGTCTGTGGTACAATGTTCGAATTAAACTTGGCAAATCCGTTGATGCGCCGGTATCCGCCGTTGATATCAGGCTCAAAGTTTTGCAACTGTGTAGCTGCGCCGGGGGGTAGGGTAAAGGCATCCTTGTCTAGTACCAAGCCACCGCCTAGCTTCACAACAAATGGGCTGAGTAGTGAAGTATCTGGCATCAGACGGCCCTCATGTAATCCTTACGGTTAATTAACTCAATACGCATACGAGACAAGCCCTCCGTGTAGTCACGAAGAGCAAGCTGTGAGAACTGAACATCTGAGCGAAGCATGTGTGTGTAGTAACGAGCGCGGTTCACAATCACATCGTGGAAGCGTTCCGGAATGGTGGGTGTGTCTGTGTTTGCTGCCATGTCACTTACTGTTTTATAATAGTAGTACCTGACTGTGTACGTAGACGCATCGGGCACAGGAGACAGACCCAGCTTTTGATCTGGTGTTTTATATATAAATTCCGGCACGGCGCGTGAGCCTGTATCGGGGTTTGTGTCAGCCTCATTGCGTCGATCTAGGTACTCGTTAAATGAAAGATACCTCAATTTCTTTTCTGCTGTTGAGGCAGACTCTTGCACGGTAAAGCTATCATAATTGACCGTCTTCGCATTCGACTCCCTAGCGTACTCTGCGGTTCCAGCAGTAGTCGTGAACGACTGACTAACAACAGTAAACGGCCACTCTATCTCTGAGTTGATGATGTCGCGCTGGGCTTTGTTGATGAAGTCCTTCACCGATGTTTGAATACCGCGTGTCGAAGAGACTGTGGTGATTTCCACCTCGTTGATCTCTCGTAGTACAGCATTGATAAGTTCTAGGAATGTCATCTCAATACCCGTTAAGCTTCGCTATCCAGAACTGCAAGTGCTGCCAACTTGTCCTCAGCATCCGCCCAAGCTTGGACCGCCTTGTCCATTTCTTCAAGCAAATCCGGATGTTCACCGATAGCAGCAGGATTGTTCGTGTAATTCGCATATACAAAGAGTGCATCTTTTTGCTGGGCCTCGTACTTGTGCTTTAATGCTTCGTAGGCAAGTCGTTTCATGTCGGTCTCCCTGTAGAGCATTATACACCTATTTTAACAGTTTGGCAAGGACTTATTTCTTTTGTGACTCGCGGATTGCTTTGAGTGTTTCTTGAATGCTTGGTGGCTTGGCATCGTTAGGCTCATACTTACACTGAAACTCGCGGGGGAACCACTCGTCCATACGAAAAAACAACGTGTCCACCGTGTTGTTTACGCCGTGATATACGCACACCCTCTGCTTGTCTACGGTGGTGCAACCCTTTAATCGGCACGTCACGTACTCTGGCTCTGCAGCGTTAGCAACTTGACCCTTCATAAAGACGACGAAGGCGTATAGGGCTGCGGCACCTGCAGTAACTACCAGTATCCACGCTACAATCTCTACGAACTTCTGCCTGCGTTCACGCTGCTTGTAGAGTGTTTCCTTGCGCTGCTTACGTATCTGGCCTTCCATTGCCACGAGCGAGTCCCACTTAGACTTGCCCATAGTGAGGCTTATCCACTGCTGCAGTTCGTATCGCTGCTGCTTTGCCTTTTCTTTGTTGGCGAAGGCGGTTATGGCTTCCTGCTCCACCGTCTGTCCAGCAAACAGCTTCTTGAATATCGGCGGGTTCTTGGCTTCCTTCTCCGCCTGCTCCAAGTCAGACATGGCACCCATCCAGCGTGACAGGTCACCCGCCATCTGTTCGATATCCCGACCTACGGCAAAACCCTTCTTGATTGCAGAAAAGGCTGCCGAAGCAGTTGCCATTGCGGAAATGGGGTCCATCAGTATACTTTCGTGTTGTTGTCGATTAGTTTTGGTAGACAGTAGGAGGTTATCTTTTCTCCCTGTTTGTGTAGGGCTTGTGCGTACCAAACACAATCATTGAGATCAGCGAAGTACATGTCATTGCTGACCATCTTCTTGTCTTCCCCCGTGCCCAAGAAAACGAACAGGAGAAAGACGTGTTTCATTACGTACTCCGTGAACTCTTATATTTACTCTTAGTAAGAGAGTGAAAAGCTTTTGGAGATATAGGAGCGTTAGATTCGTGTCCTGTTTCTCCTTGCTTACCTTCAAAGGGACGAACCTGCACAGTGGGTTTTCTGTGCATAGAGAATGGAGCAATAGGGCGGTTATCATAATTCTGCCCCTCCTCTCGACGCTTTTTTTCTTCTGTATCTTGCGCTGAACGTGGTACTTGATACCTCATCAAAACTCCCCCTTGACCATTGCGTCCGAAAGCTTAGTGGCCCGCGAACCGACTTGTTTCGCCCACCTCGAATCGAGCATCTCCCGTCCTGCGTCGTCGAACTTCCGTTCGTGAATCGCATTCCACATGCGCTTGAATTTACAGAGGCGGGGTACACCCATGTTAAAGGCCATATCCATCAAGATAAGCTGACGTACTGCGTCGAGGTCTTCTACGCACTTGTGTACGCGGCACAACTCGTCTTCCACAATCTTCATGTCGTTCATTGCAAGATACCGGGCATCAGCCTCTGTGATGCCGTGTTCGTATACGACAGCCATCGACGGGATGTCCATGTGGTCGAGTTCTTCCTTGCTGATACCACGATCCTTGAGATTGCGTCCGATACCAATCGTGTCGATGCCCAGCGTGTCCTGATAGACAGTGAGGACCATGCCCTCGTGTGCAATCAGTTTGTCTAGGAAGTGTGAGGTGTTATACTTCATCGCTATGTTTCCTGCTTTCGCCCTTGTTTTCTCCGCCCATCCAGATACCAAACGCACCTGTCATGGCTCCCATTACAACGCTTACAAACGCGGACTGTGCTGCAGTGGGGCTGTCCAAGTTCATAAACCACTCTGCACAACGCCAACTCATCAGCGTCATCACAAGCATCATAAACCGGGGGAGTATCTTCCACTTTGAGATGCGTTCAAATGTTACGTCAGCCACGCCTATTTCTTTCCGAAGAACTTCGTTGCGCTTCGTACGCCAAAGCTTGCAGCAACAATAACGCCCAAGCTGTACTGGTACCATTCAGGCATTTGCTCCAGTTGTTGAAATCCGTGTGAGACGACATCTTCCATACCCGGTATAAACGCTAGGATCAGGGGAACAGAAAACAAGATCACCAGCCACTCATCCTTCCACGAGTTCTGACTACCCTTGATCGCTTCCAAGTCCCAGTCTATTTCACCTGTTGCTTTCTTTTCCATGATGACCGCTTCGGCTTTTGCCATCGCGACCTTCGCACCTGTTTCGGCTTTGGTCTTTTCGACCTTGCCCTGTAGCCATGTGCCAGCTAGTTCAGAAATCGGACCTATCAGTAGGTTTAACATTTCCACCTCTTCCGTGCTTGGCGAAGACGACTATTCGGATTCTTCGCTGCCTTCGGGAACTTCTTCATCTGTCCTGCAGAGCGGGCACAGAACGACTTGCGACGTTTTGCTGCCTTGCTTCCGGGCTTTACTTTGCCCGTTACTGCAGTCTTGAGTTTGCTGCCGGGGTTCTTCTTGCGGTATGCAGCCACCCCAGCCTTCGTCATACCAGCACCCTTCTTCGTAGGGCGAAAGTTCTTCTTGTTGCGGGCGGGCATGTTATCAGGCTTTCTTGCCACTGGACTTCTTCCTTTTTCTGCCCGAAGCTGTCACAGACCAGTTCACTTTGCGTGGTCCGGTCTTCTTTGCTGCTTCTTTCTTGGTTATACGCTTGGCAACTTTGGCTGGCCTACATGCAGGGTAGGGCCTCTTCTTCTTTTCTGATCCGGAGCGACCACACTTCTTGCCGGTCTTTACATCCCGCCAGTCTTCCTTGAACCATTTCGTTAAGCCGCCCTTCGGTTTAGCCATTAGGCATACGTCCCGCCACGCTTCTTGTATGTGCGAACAAGCCAAGCATTTGCATATGCGCTTGGGTAAACATCAAATTTCTTCTTTGCTTCTGCTTTTACACGAGAGTAGAGAGCCTTGTTCTTAGGCGTAGGGCTGCCCGACTTCTTCTTTGGTTTGGGCGGTGCTTTACGTGCCATAGGTGTATCCCCCGCAAAGGTTATTGCTTATAACATGAATTGAGTAAGGAGTAAAGGGGGCAAGTTGCCCTGCCCCCAAAAGTATTATGTACCCGTAGTTACGGAAGCAGTCTGCTTAGGACCTGTTCCGATATCGCACAGGATGGCGATAACGCGGAAGCGTCCTGCAGTCACGCCTGCACCCAGTGCCTTAACCTGAATGGCGTCAGCAGCAATAACAGTATTGATGCCTGCAGCCTTGAGGTTAAACTGGTAGATGGCGTCAGCGTTTCCGTCAACACCGTCAGCAAAAGCGTCGATGTCAGTGCTGAGACCCACATCGTAGGTCAAGCCTGAACCGCCTGCTTCAAGAACGTCGATACATCCGCCAATAACCATTGTATTGTCCGGAACATCGATCATCTGAACGACATCGTTAGCTGACAGGTTCTGGTCAGCAGCATCGAAGATGCGAGACTGGACCATGTAAGGCCGGGGAACATTGCCGGGATGTCCGACAGTGCCGCCACCGGGAATGGTATGATTGTAAGTAGTCATTTACTTAACCCTCCCCTACGCAAAGTCGATGACGCCGCGAACGACAGCTTCTGGACGCAGAACTTTGCGACCAAAAACGTGCAGACCACGAATTACGTCAGAGAACGACTCAGTTGAACGAACCACTTCGGTCTTAGCAATGTGCGAAGCAGTGGAGGTGGACGACATGTGACCTGCGAGAACAACATTCTCAGAGGCATCAGTTGCCACACCAGACAGAGTTACCTGATCGGTGCCTGCTGTCGAGTTGAGTGCGGTGGACTTGTAGCAGCGGAAACCAGCAAGGGTGCCCGGTACAGCAAGACCGTTACGCAGTGGTGAAGTACCATCGCCGGTTACCTGAACTTCAGCCATTTTATTACCGGCTTGGAACATCTTCTCGTAGAAGATCGGCGGTGCTACGAACCAGCGATTCTCTTCCGGCACAGACTGATCGTCAAGCGAACGTGCCATCAGCAGCATCAGGTTGATGCCTGCATCGTCGGTTTCTACGTTGATTGGAGCGGATGCTGTACCTAGAGCAGAGTTGGTAGTGGTCAACCCGCCGGAGAGTGAAGCATCGTCAGCACCTGCAATGCCTGCACCATCTGACATGGCTTGCAGAACATTGGCGTCGTACTTACGCTTCAGGGCAAATGCACCGGATGAGGTAGCAAGTGCTTCGAAGTTTACGTGCGAGTGCCGCTCTTCGATGTCGTCGATCTTAAACGCGAAAGCGTTTGCATTATCGACAACCATCGTGATTTGATCGTCAGCCAAGTCTTGTGCGTTTACAACGGAACCCCGTGTGTATGCACTGACAGTGACTGTTGGTTCTTTGATGATGCGAACCGTGTCGCCAAAGTTTTCAATTTCGCCCGCGTAGTCGGTGTTTGTAATGTCTTCTACAACCGAAGCACGACGGAAGAACTTGAGAACCTTTTGGCTGAAAATTTCCGGTGCGAAGTTACCGGAAGGCAGGTTTGCGTAACCTGCAGCAGTACCAAATGCCATTGGTTCTTTCCTTCCTTCTTGAGGTTAAGGTTAGTTGTTAGGATCGATCCGTCCCTCTTGACGCGCAGAGTCGAGTTCTTCTTCGAGTTTCTCGAACTCCCACGGCTTGAGACTACGGATTTCGGAAGCTTTCCACACCTTGCCGTCTACTTTTGCAGTCGCTACTTCTCTCGCGGAGGTCTTAGTAACTGCATCTGCTGCAGAAGGTTTTGTGGTCTTCTTCCTTTTTGCCGGTACACCAGTATCGGCCTTGTAGAGGTCTATGACCCGTGCCGCCCATTTAGCATCCGTATTGTTTTTGTAGATGCCATCTGAGATTGACTCAGGCTGTTCTTCGAGCCACGAAAGAAACTTTTCATCTGACTTGATCTCGTCGAAGTCGGAGTGATGATTGAGCAGTTGCTGGTAAGCCTTCTGCTTTTCGAGTTCCTTTTCACGCTCTTTGATCGTACCTAGTTCCTCGCGGAGTTCGGCAACTTGTGATTCAGCCTGATAGGATGAAACGGTCTGTACGACTTCGAACACTTCTGGATACTGGTCTTTGAATGCTTGCAGTTCTTCTGGAGTCTTTGGCATTGCTACCCCCTTCGGCATCTGTGCTTGAGGAGATTGCATAACCGTTTTTAATTCCGCGATTTCCTGTTTGAATTCATTTACCTTTGTATCGTAGTGTCGTTTTAGGTCGTCGTATCGTTTCTTGTAGTCGTGTTCAGCTTCTTGTTGCTTTTGTTCTACGAAACTGCTTGCTTGTTGCGGAGTAGCCTCTTCGGGGTCCGCGTCTTGTGCTTCTACAGTCTCTTCCGCTTCGTTGTCTTCGTCGTCTTTGTAGACATCTTCGCGGTGCTTCCCACGATATAACGAATCATTGTTGATTGTTCCGAATGAGTCGTTAGGTTTGTTGGCACGGTGGCCTCTTGCTTTTGCCATTTTATTACCTCTTGATAGCGGGGCTACTTTGGCGTGTAGGTAGCCGCTCCGGTTGTGCTGGGGCCGTTGTTAGCGGGTAGCCAGCGAATCTTATCTATTAATAAATCCACCCCTCGCTGCTTTTACAGGGCGTTGTCCATTCTCTTTGATGCGATCCTTCGTTTCCTTCTTGCCGCGATTGTTGATCTTTTCGAGTCGGTCATAGCCGATGATCTTGGCAATCGCTGGGGGCACAAGAACCTCACCACGGGACACTGCTACGTCAACCTGATCCTTAGATGGTGCTGCTGCTCCCTTCTTGCCTGCTTTTTTGTAGGCATCGTTTAACATCTTGGCAATGTCACCCTCACCTGCGAACTCGACGGCTGCAGCGTTGATGACAAACGTGCCCTCTGGGACGCTCATAGGCTTGTCGTCAGCCACAGTAGCCGCTTCGGATACCTGTGATGGCGGACGCTCTACGAAGCCCGCTGGTGCAGCCTGTGGAGCGGTTCCGCCCATCTGCATGCCAACACGGCCACCCTGTTTAAAGTAACTATAATCCGTTACATCAGCATAAGAATCAGCATAGTCTTGCGCTTCTTCTGCAGTCATTGAATATTCAGTTGGTGTACCTGCTGGTGAAGGATCGTCATCCCCAAACATGCCGGGGTCTTGTTGCAGAGCCTTTTCTTCCTTGCGTACTTGCGACGGATCATATACGGGCTGGAACTCTTCCTGTCTACGCGCTTCGTCAGCCGCCTGTTGCCCGCTGTCTCTATAGCGTTGGGCTGCGCTTTCCAACGTAGCTTGAACAATCGCACTTGAAGCGGCACGACTGCTAGTCGCAGGACCAGCATTGATTCCGGCCATTCGTGCAGAGTCTATTACGCTACGAGGACGTGTGCCCGCGCCCGCACCTGCAGTTCCGCCATCATCTTCTGTGGTGCCTGATCCGTACATACGCGTTGCGTAGTCGGCTATGAAGTCTTGTGCGTCTTTGAGTGCCCTGTTATATTCACTTGTGCCCATGCCCCTAACGGTTGTGAAGGCACCAATCTTACCACTCATATGTGCATTGAGGGCCATCATCAAATTTACAGAATCCCCTCGAATGTCTATCCCTGCGGTGCTGATACCAGCGTTTTCTATCGCATTCTTAAGCAAGTTTTCTCGCATATCACGAGAGCCACCCGCACCCTGTACTCCCGAAATGTGGTGGTAATTTCCGAAGGGGTCCATAATTGACTGCTTGTCCGCACTGACAATCAAGCCCGTCTTGCCTGTTTTTACGTAGGTGCCTGACGCTGATGGATTAGTTTGTTCTGTTTCTGACCACGTTCTTGGAATAAACCCGTATTGAATTCCTTCCGCAGCATTGGCCACGTTTCCTTCTGCGCCAGTATAGACCCTTTCTCCGGGGGCACGGGTAACAACTCTAGGGCCAAGTTTAAATGCACCCCCGCCGGTTCCACCTGTAGATGCTATAGCGTTTAAATTCTGTGTTGTATATTTTCGGTATAAAGCACCGCCAACCGCGGCAACCGCGCCTAATGGTTGAGGCAGTCCTACTGATAAGATTCCTAAATCTTTGCTTTTTTCAACAAAATCACTAAAACCACCCAGAGATTTATCCATTCCTTGTTTGGTTTTTGCATCATTACCATCAGCCATAGCATCTAAATACTGCTGATAATTTATAGGCGTTATCGCCGTGCCGGGAAGATACGCACTGGCTCCTAGATTTGTTCCTGCCGCACCGTCGTCCTGATTGTAGCCAGAGTCGAGAATGTTTGGCGCAGTCGGAGGATCAGGATCAGGGTCAGGGTCAGGGTCAGGGGCTAGACTGACATCAATTCCCCCGAATCCTCCATAGTAATCAATGAAGGAGGACTGGTATTCGTCTGTTGTGTATTTTTTTCTGTTCATAGATGTCACAGTTCCGCCCTCATTCATGCCCACCTTTTTAGGTATTCTAATATCAACTTCTCTATCTTCTGTACCAAAAAAATTAGCAACGTATTCTCCCGCTAATTCCGGACTTCGTATAGAGTTGTACAAGACAGAAAAAAAGTCTGTAGGACGATCCCGTTCTTGCTGATTAAAATTGTAATTGTCTTCAATTCGTGCGGCGGTTGAAGTAGGCGAATCAAACACGTTGTACTTGCCTAAGCTTGTAGCCACTGTGTACTCAGGACTTACAAAAGATTTAAAAGCAGCGTCTGCATAATTTTCATCTACGAGGCCGTATCTATACGGGTTTACTGAAGTTTTGCCTCTAGTATCCGTATATGTAGCTAATTTAGCCTTTGCTTCTTCTGTAGTTCCGGAGTGTAGGCTAGGATCAGCTATGATTTCACGCAGAGTTTCTTCTTGAAATTTATTTTGATCCTGCTGTCGTCTCCCCAGAAGAAGCATTTCTACTAATTCATCTTCTGTAAAATCTGCTGCAGTAATTACATCATCAACACCAAACAAATTCTCTATAGCAAGTCTTGCATTTGTTGGTATTTTTTTGTATAAAGCACGAACCGCGCTTTCTTGATCTTGCTTTAAATTGTATTTGCTTCGTATAAGTTTTCGTAGGGTATCGTTGCTAACAATGACCGATGACAACTCACCATCAGCCACTTTTTGCAACTCGTCTTCAGACAGGGGAACAGCAGGTTCGTAAAATTCGTGATAAGAATCAGGATTTCTATCTGAATATCCCGTGCGATCAGCTAATGAATCTCCGTTGCCAGAAGACCTTTCATTTCTTCTGATAGCTCTGCCACCTCGTTTTTCTTGGGACTTTTCTATTTTTATACCCATAACACTACTGCCCGTTTTTCACCACTGCCTCGTGACTATCCTTCAACTTCAGGAGCATTTCCAGTAAACCCAGCTTCCCCTGCACTTGGCGCAGTTCCGACTCCGATTGTGCCGTTACCACGGCCCGAATCATCGACTCCCGGAGGTCCGTTAGGTACTCCTCCATTTGGGGCCATTCCTTGCTGTAGAGGAGAGGGGCTAGCTTCTGGGCCTGCTGCTTGTTGAGCATTTTGCATCATTCCTTGTAGCATCTGCGCGTACACTTGCGCCTCGTTGGCGTCGTTGACCAAGCTATCAGGATCGATGTCCTGTGAGATAGCCAGTTCACGCATCAAGTTTGGTATCTTTACAAACGGGGCCAGCATAGGGTTGGCTACAGTTTGCAGCAGTGAGGTGAGTCGCTGTGTACGTACTTCTTTTTGCATGACGGCTGCTACGCCACGCGGTTTAATTTCTAGGTCGCCTGTAACATCTTCAATGTTCTCTCCGAACTGCATGTTCCACTGAAAGAACGCTTCACCAATCGGCTTGAGCAGATGATCGTCGATGTTCTTGATGACCGTCTTCATAGACAAGCCTGCACTGCCCATCAGCATAGACAAGCCTGCTGCTGTGCGTCCGGTGCCCGTCACTCCCGTCTGACCGTGTGTGATCGACGGGATGCCTGTCTCTTCGTCAGCAAGCTGGCGTGAGATTTGATACATCTGGATGTTTTCACCGGCAGTGTTCGGAAACTTGAGGCCGTTGATTGCCGTGCCGGTGACGCCCGACTGACGACGGAATATCTTACCGGGGAAAATGTCCATGTTCTGTCCGGGAACCAACGACGCCTCATCAACATCGAAGACGAGGTTGCCAGCGAGGGCGAGGTTGTCGATTGCCATACGAACATGACCGTTCATCAGCATCTGTGCATCTTCCATGTTTTCCGCTACGCCAACACCCCAGATTTGATAGGGATTGATCTCGAACGGAAAGGCTTGATACGGAATACGTGCTGGGGTGAACGGGTTCACAACGCAGCGAAGGATCATCGTTCCGCACACCCAGATGTTGACCTGCATCTGATCGAACTCTGACATCTCTCCCGCACCCTCTAGTCCGACTTCTTTTGCGAACTTAGAGTCGAGAACGCCCCAGTATTCTAGAACTTCGTAGCGGTTCTCAGAGATGTGAGGTTCGGTTTCGTCCTCACGGATCGTATCTTCGTAGTATTTATCTTCGTAGTTTGGCCCCTTTGCGAGACACTCTTCAATTGCTTGGGCGTCGAAGTGTGGACGCATAACAAGACTACGAAGCTGCTGACGATTCATGCGGTGACGTTCGATGACGTACTCGCAGTCCTCTACAGACGTGGCGGAGGGATCAGGATGAAAGTCCCATACTGATACGTGTTCAATGCGAGGTACCGTACGCTCGTAGGGGTCGTACTCCCGCTCTCCCTCTTCGTTCATCTTCCAGTTGTGAACACGCTTGTAGAAGTTGAACGGTCCCTTGACAATACCTGTGCCGAACAGGGACGACTCAAAGATAGCCTTGCGAAATTCACTTACGGCATTCGTGTCGAGCAACTGGTCATGGATGCACTTCTCCATCTTCCGTGCCTGCTCTTTTGCAGGCTCGAACTGCGGCTCTCCTGCGCGGGACTTACCCGCTAGGATCATATCTCCAAAGTCTTTGCCGTATGACCCTAGTCGATGTGGCTCATCAGCCTGCATCGCTCCGGGTGCAAGTTCACGGCCATCTCCCGGAAATCCATAGGGATCACTGGGTGCTTGAGTTGCTTCATCTAGGGGTGTACGCATATGAGCAAACTGCTCAATGCCTTCCGGCATCGGAGTTGCTTCTACTACAAGTGGAAACTTCTTGTTGGCAAACAGAATGTCGATAATCTGCCCGTACGCAGCAAGGACCTTTGTCTTGGTGATCTTGATGAACACCTTAGACTTCTCGCTGTCGCGGTACTGCGTCGTACTATCGTAGATTCCACGAAAGTTTTTATACGCCTGCAGCCATCGCTGCTCGTACGAGAACCGTCCGTTTTCTGCGTCGTCAAACTTAGCCTTGATGTGGCCCGCAAGTCCGGGCATCTGCTCATCAGGGTTTATGATCGGAATCGCACGTTCGTCGTCCGGCTCTAGGAAATTATCGGCCATGTCGCTTCCTTAGTAGTCGCGTTCGTCTGCCATTTTAAACAGTGAAGCTTCCACAGTTGCTTTTGTTTGCTTCTTGGGCATAGCTTCAATCATCGGGCCAGTTACGACACGACCATCAAACTCCAAGCCTTCACGGTAGAGTTGTGTTGCGCCTTCGTCTTTATCGACGCTGGTCTTGTCGGCGTTCATAATGTATGATGCGCCGTAGTTGTAGTTGTTGTCGGGCATAGGTTTATCTCCGTTTACCTAATGAAGCCTTCTTTAGGGGCAGGGGAGACTTCAGGTTCCCTGTTTCGTGTAATAAATCCACCCGAATCTTCGAGTGCCATTCGTTCCATATCGTTTACGCTTTCGTCAATGGCAGGCTCCGTAGCCATTTCCTTCATTTGACGAAAGGCCGGATACTCTGCCTGTCCCGGATATGGGTCTTCGGCCATCATGGGTTCTGACTTTGGCTGGGGTGCATACGCAGGAGATGATGATAATATCATGGGCAAAGCACCTCCAACTTTGGGACCAAGTTTAACTGCCGTTGCGGCACCCTCAATAGCCACGTCTCGTACTACGGCTCCAGCGTCTTCAATAAAGGAGTATACAGCACCCCCTCCTAGTATAGCCGGAAGCAAACCCTTCTTTGTAAATCCAAAGAAATCGTCAAGTCCTAGCCCACTCATTTTGCCTTTTACTTCGTCTGAAATATCATCAGCAGCGTTTGGTTTTACATCTTCACTTTTAACAGCGGGCTTATCTCCCGGTAATACTCCGGCCTCTTGCGCTGCTGCTTTCTTTTCTGCTGTTGCTATTCGTTTATCTAGTGCTTCGCTTTCTTTAGCTGCAGCTTGAGCATCTAATTCTGCAGCGGTTAGTTTTCCCCTACTTTCAGATAACTCTGCATTTACTTCTGCCTGTTCTGCAGTTGGAGCCACAGCCGCCGGACGACTGTCCGTGCCTGTTGGTGCATCCATAGTTATCTTCGACTCAAGATCGGAATAATCAGCTTCAAAGTCAACAAAGTCATACCCCAGAGATGCAGCAAGTTGTCCCCCGCTTTCAGCCCCAAGAGCATCAGCCATCATCTTCTCAAACATTGAAAATACTAGGCCGCGTTGTTCTAGTTTTCCTACATCTTCTACGTCGATGTAAAACGTACGTAAGATTTTTGCGTCAAGTTCTTTTTCTGATCCGGTGTGTGCAAGAATTGCATCTGCAGCCTCTGTGTTACCCAAGCCGTTAGCGATAGACGATGCAGTAATACGTCGTAGATCGGTGTAGTCTAGCGAGAACTTTCCAGAAGCATTTCTTTTTTTTGCTTTTGCTTTTACGTCATCAGAAAGAGCAGGAGTTACATACTTGTTGATTAGAGCATTAATTTTTTTTGTGTCCATATCCGGAAACAGTTCTCCGGTTGGACCTGCAGCATTATACCTGTCTAGGTAAACTCTTGAAAGAAGAGGACCAAGTGGACGGTCGTCTCCAATTCCTTTTAGGCCCTTTCCTGCTTCTCCCGGTTCTACGGGATTTACAATTGTTCCTGTTTCAGGATCGTAGACTGGACGTTGGGGCGTTGTCCGTGTGGCTAAATCTATAGTTGTGCGCGTTTCAGTTAGGTCCGTACCTCGCATACCAAGCAATGAACCAAGAACTGCATCCGCAGCTATAGCTCCTTCTTTTTCGCGTATGATAGCTACTTGTTTTAGGACAGTCTCAAGAACTTCAGGAGGTATGGCTCCCTTAAAAAGCTTTCTATCTCCAGCACCGGCTGACGCGCTAGCTAACTTATTTACTTTCACGTTTTGAAAGGAGCTAGACAGTGGGCTGATGAGTTTATTAATTTTGTTTGGTGAAAGGTCGCTTGTCCCTGCAAGAACATCCGACTGCAACTCTAAGAAATTACTTGAAAGATCAACCTCTCTAGCTAGATCAACAGCTTGTTGAGAGTGACCAGTCATGGTCATAGCTTTTGTTACAACTTTTTTGCCAAATGCCTTATGAAACTTTTTTGCAAACTCTGATGTTTCATCTAGCTGTTCAAATAGAGGGTTGTTAGGAACACCCAAGTTGTACATCTTAGCAATGAAGGCATCGCCCACTGTAGCTGTACCATCGACAATGCGCTTACGTATTTCTGCATACGCCGGTATGTTTCCATCTGGAAAGAGCGTTTTCTGTAGCGTTACAAACTGCGCTACTTTTAATTTGTCTGGCGCACTTAGTGTTTTTAGAATGTCATTGTCTGACACGTTTGCTGCTTTCAATGTTTTTGCTGTTGTTATATTTTTAGATGCAGATGCACCCTTCTCTTGCATCTCCATAGTCATGCCAAACTTTTCTTCGTAGGCATTAAAACTGGCTACGTCAAATAGCTCTGGGGACTCTGTGGTCAATGCGCTTGCAATTCCAAAGTAGGCGTTCTCATCCGCGAGGGGATAAGTAGAGGGAAACTTTCGCATAAAAGAAATAGTCTGTTCAGCAGTAAACTTTTTCGGAACTGGCACTAATGTACCCGCCTTGCCTCCTAAGTATGCAGCGTCTATGTTGTCAAATTTTTGTACTTCTTTTAAGTCTAACTTTAAGTTATCTATCAAGATATCTACAGCAGATTTGTTTTTATTTATGCTTGTTGGTTCGTCTGCCATTGTCTAGTATCCGAATACTTCGTCTTGGACTTGGTGAACTTGGTTCTTGATTGCATTGAGTTGCTGGTGTATAGAAGCGTAGCCGCTCATGCGTGTCATCATTCCGTAGCGCAGAGCGTCGTATGCGTGGTCCTCTGCCTTCGTATCTACGTCTTCGCTGTTCGTCTTGGAGAGAGGTATGCCAGCAATCTGCTTGACGATGTTTTGACACGAAGAGAAGAAGCGTAGACGCGGCTCTTCTGTGTAGGGATCGTCAGCTAGGCGGCGGTGTATCTCCATCTTCCCCTGAATACGGTTGCGATCTGACGGCGTCCATCGTACGCCCTCTCGCATCATCACTTCTGCAATTGACGGCCCGAAACCCGTCTTGTTCCAGCAGGACGAGTCGAGTACCGTGTAGTGAGGTAGCGGGTCTAGCTGTTCCGCTTCTAGTATTCTACCAGCTAGTTCCTCTGCTGTCAAGTGTTTTTGATATAGTTCTCTGTATATCCAGATATTGTTGTCCCAGTCGATTGCACCCCAGAGAACGCATGAGGGTGCTGCATATCCGTAGTCGGCCATACGAATGCGCGGCCAGTTCGTCGGAAGTTCGAATGGCTCGACGACATGCTTGACTCGTGAGAACTCAGGGAAGGCTGCACCCTCCGCTACGTCCCAGTCGCCTTCGAGGAGACGCCTGCGTTCGACTTCCGGCAGTGATCTGAGCATCGCCTCGTATTGGCCGTCTGCCATAAGGTGCGGATTGTCAGTCAAGCGGGCAGGGACGAACTTGCGGAAGAAGAGAGGCTGACCCTCCTTCTCGTGTCCCTTCGGCCAGAGGAACGGCTTGTGCGTTTCTATATCGAAGGCAGGAAAAGGCTTATTCTCAGGTGTTCCTTCGATGTAGGTTTTCTTGACCCACCAACCACCCACTCCTCCGGGGTTGGCTGTGCAGCGCATGTACAGGTGTTGCTGGAGTTCAGGATCAGTAGTACGAAGGCGAGAACGCAGGTAGTCCCACACATAAGGCGTGGGGTATTGTGTAATTTCATCGATGCCAATCCAGTTGAATGCCTGTCCCTGAAAACGAGTTACGTCCTTGTCCTTGTCGAGATAGGTGAACCAGATGGTTGCGCCGGAGGGAAAGACCCACGTAGACTTCGACTCACGGAACTTCGCACCGGGGAACGCCTTCGTATATAGTTGGCGTGACTTGTCGATCAGTTCGGTTAGCTCGTCGAGAGTACGCCTAAGAAGAAGCCCACGATGATTAGCGTTGTGACAGAAGCGCAGAGGATCGGCCAAGAGAGCGAAAGATTTACCGCCCCCGGCTGCACCACCATAGAGAACATCCCTTTCACCCGCGCTGAGAAACTCTTCTTGTGGTCCCTCATTCGGACGAAATACGATCTCACTGTCTTCAACCAAGTCCGCAACGGCTGCAGGTAAATCATCCAAATCTCCTTGATCAATGACTGTTGTATCCTTGCCAACAAGGGCCTTCTCCACTTTACCTATCTTGTCTTCGAGTTTGCGGGCGTAGCGTCGTTTATCTTCTGCTGCCTTCGTTGTCTTGGCTGCACGACGCTTCGCTCCGTTGAGTTTCTTTTGGGCAGCACGTCGGGCACGTTCCTTTGTAGACAGGTTGTACGTGGCTTTGGGTGCGTTGGGGTCCTTTTTAGGGCGTCCTGCCACCTAGTTCTTCTCCGCGCTTCCCTGTGCGGAGCGGCCCTTGCAAGCAGAACCACCATGGGCCAACTTCTCACGGGGTGCCGTGCGTGGCTTAGGCTTGGGCACGGACATTCCTAACTCAGTAGAGTATCCCTTGCTTGCGCCGGGAAAGTCTAGGTTTGTCCTATACTCGTTTGCTTTATCGCGCCTTGTCTGACGTATTCCTGCAGCCCTGTCTTTTCCAGATGTGATAGTTCTTAGCCTGACAGGCTTGAATGTTTCGGAGTCAAACTCACGCAAACGCACACGTCCGCCCATAGTTTCAGAACTGCTCTTCGGAACAGCAGCAATGTTTTCATTTGCAATGATCTCATTGTAGATTTTACGTTGACCAGATGTTAAGTCTGCAACCTCTGCCTTCGTAATCTTGCGAAACTTTTCGTTAAATTTCTTTCTGGTTTTATCGTACTCATCAAGTGCCATCGATCACGACCTCTTTCTTTGGGGGGAGCAGGACAACGCCGTGTACTGCAGTTACATTGTGGTTGATTGTCTCCGCCTGCTTCACTCCTACGCGATTGAGGAGGCTCTCAGCAGCCTTGAGACGCAGATCATCACCGCGTTCGGGGGCGGGGTTGTCAATTGTGTCTACGAGGCGTGTAGCAGCCTTGTAGGCGTTCATAGATAGGACATCCTTCGTGCGATCTACGATCTCATCGGCAAGGGTTTTGCGTAGCCAGACTGCGCTGCCCTTTGAATAGCCCGCATCTACGGCTGCGGCAGTTACGTTGCCGCCGTTTTCGAAGAGAATGTCGAGGAACTGCGTCTGTTGGGGTGTGAGTTCCCGCTTTTTCGGTGTTTGTTGGGGGAGAAGGTTCATATCTACGTGGATTCCTGCGCGACTATGGTGCATTGGGCACCGACGATGATCATTCCGGGCGTAATCGTGCGTATTTCGCCTATCATCTCGACGACACGGGTACCACACTCGCCCTTGTCGAGGTAGGGACCCCGCCTGTCGGTGAATTGTGTGCAGTCGTTGGGACTGTGGAGCCAACATGCAAGGATCATGGCGGTGAACATCGGTGTTTCCCGTGAAAAGAAGAAGGAGTGAGTCGCATTTATGTCCGATACCACTGATTGTATGACGAAGTAATTTTCGTTGTGGGGTGGTTCGACATAAAAATGCGGCTCACGTCAACAGTATAGGTACTTTTTACATGTCTGTCAACTTTTTTTCTTGACAAAATTAAAATTTGACTGTACTATGGGCATAGGCCCGCCGGGATAAACCCCATAGGTACCCGCTGGGTATCCCGCTGACCCCTCCGCTGACCTCCCCAACGTATCCTTTTTACGCATATCGATAACTACACCGATATAAAATCGATGGCGGTATTGCTAGCTATAGTGGGGGGGTCCCCAGTGGCCCTTGCGTGCGCGCCCGCAAGCAAATCTTTAGGTTTATCTTGCCAAGCTTGCCAAGGGATAGGCTCTGCTGCTGATCCCCGCCATATCAACCCGCCAAAACAACCAAAGAACACATATGATGGTCACATGCACATGCGCGTGTAAGTCTTGTTTGCCATGTCTCTTATTTTCAAACGGTTTGCATGGCGACCAGAAAGCGCAGCATTCCCCGAACACAAGGCCCGCCAGATTATCCAGCCTATACAACCCGCAAGGCTATTAACTGGCATCAAGGCAAAAAAAGACCCCCGCCACTAAGGACGGGGGCAAGGCTAGGAGGAGATGCCGGAGTATTAGCCCCCTTCCGGCTGGGTAACTGGCTTACTTATGCGGATATTTCGCATGGTCAGAAGCGTAGTTGGTGATCTTCTTCACCGGCTGCTTAACGTCCATGAATACCTTTACCTTGATCGGATTGCCGTACTGATCTGTACCGGAAAGCTTAACAACCTTAAAGGTTTTATGGTGGGTGGTTTCAAAGAACACTTTAGCATTGCCTTTGTTGTGATCCGAAACGGTGTCT
>Ga0208303_1000309_pt1 | contig 20235 bp, 9 predicted proteins | sample CB_VirMetaG_2_FD_184537 | JGI IMG/M metagenome (GOLD analysis project Ga0208303, IMG submission 184537) | Freshwater to marine saline gradient viral communities from Chesapeake Bay - CB_1504_2 Viral MetaG (SPAdes) (version 4) | ecosystem: Environmental > Aquatic > Marine > Coastal | place: USA... | reverse complement strand
TACTTCTGGTGTTACTGGTGTTAACGCTGCTACTGATTTAGCTGAGTTTGATGCTATATTAGCTGAGTTTGATAATCAAGGTGCTATTGAAGAAAACATGATGTTCGTAAATAGAGCTACGTCTCTAGCTATGGATGATATGTTAGCTTCTATGAATTCTTACGGTGCTGGTGGTACTTCTTACGGAGTATTTAACAACTCTGAAGATATGGCACTTAATTTAGGTTTCTCTGGATTCCGTAGAGGTTCTTATGATTTCTACAAATCAGACATGAGATACTTAAATGATAAAGCAACAAGAGGTGGTATTAATGCTGCTGCTACATCTGCTGCGATTAGAGGTGTTATTGTTCCAGCTGGTGTTTCTTCAGTTTATGATGAAATGTTAGGTAAGAACATGAAACGTCCTTTCTTGCACGTTAGGTATAGAGCTTCTCAAACTGATAACAGAAAATTAAAAACTTGGACCACTGGTTCAGTTGGTGCTGCTACATCTGCTTTAGACGCGATGCAAATGCACTTCTTATCTGAAAGATGTTTGATTACACAAGGTGCTAACAACTTCATGTTAATGAAGTAAGCATTTATTATTTTAAAAGAACCGAGGTTTCGGCCTCGGTCCTTTTATTTTTATTAATTTTATTATATATTATATTATGGCAAAAAAACAAGAAACAAAAAAAGTGGAAGAACCACAAGTAGAAAAAGCGTTTGAAGAAACGTTTGAAGAGGTAATTGTTGAAACACCTCCGGTTGTAGAACCGCCAAAATCAACAAGAAAAGAACCAACCCATAAAAGATCTAATGATGGTTGGGAAATAAAAGATAGAGTTTATTATATCAAAGGAAAGAAACCTTTATCTCAAATGATTAGATCCGCAAACATCTATTGGTTTGATGAAGAAAAAGGTTACGAAAGAGAGTTAAAGTATTGTGAAAATCAAAAAACTTCTTTTGTAGATGAAATGCAAGGTGATCAAAGACTTTCTCATATAATTTTTAGAAATGGAGCTTTACACGTTACTAGAGAAAAGACCGTATTGCAAAAACTTCTTTCCTTATATCACCCTGAACGTGATGTTACTTACGAAGAATGGAAACCTGTAGTTAAAGCAGCAAATGATGTGGATATGCTAGAACTAGAAATAGAAGCTTTAAATGCAGCTAAAGATCTAGATATTAACATGGCTGAAGCGGTGATGAGAGTAGAAGTTGGCTCTGGAGTGTCTAATATGAGTTCTAAGGAACTTAAACGTGATTTGTTACTTTATGCTAAGAGAAATCCTCAACTGTTCTTAGAATTGGTAAACGATGATAACGTTCAACTTAGAAACTTTGGTATTAAAGCAACTGAAATGGGGATATTAAAATTATCTGCTGATCAAAGAACTTTTAGCTGGGCTTCTAATGATAGAAAACTAATGAACGTTCCATTTGATGAACACCCTTATTCAGCTTTAGCCTCTTGGTTTAAAACTGACGAAGGAATGGAGGTATACTCCAATATAGAAAAACGATTAAATTCGTAATCAATCTGTAGTAGCGATCGCCCTACGGGGCGATTGTTATACTACATAAAAAAAATTTATGAAATCTAAAGGATTAGGCGACACAATAGAAAAAATAACAAAAGCAACTGGAATAAAAAAGGTGGTTGATAAAGTTAGTGAAGCTACCGGGAAAGATTGTGGTTGTAAAAAAAGAAAAGAAACTTTAAATAGATTTTTTCCATATAATAATAAATAACATGATATTAATAGATACTATATACCAAAGAGTTTTAGCTCTTGCAAATAAAGAACAAAGAGGTTATATAACACCTTTAGAATTTAATCTATTAGCTAACCAAGCTCAACTTGATATATTTGAACAATATTTTTATGATATAAATCAATTTGCGTTAACAGAAGATGTTGGTATAGAATATTCTAATGCTATAGATACGTTAGAAGAAAAAATATCTATTTTTGAAACTTCAGGTCCTGTGGTTAATGGAGCTACTCTTCCTAATGATCTATATAAAATAGGTACTGTTATTTTTAACGGGAAGGAAGTTGAACAGGTAGAACAAAAGAAATTTTTGTATATAAACACTTCTCCCTTAACAGCACCAACTAATGAAAGACCTATATATACTAGAAACGGAAATGTAATAACAGTTTATGGTAGCAACGGAAGTATTATAACTGCAGGTGTTACGTGTAACTATATTAAAAAACCAAATGATGTTAATTGGGGTTACAATGTTATTGCTGGAAAAGCTTTGTACAATGCTGGCACAGCAATTAACTTTGAGTTACATGGCTCTGAAGAAACAAAATTAGTCTTAAAAATATTACTATTAGCTGGAATTGTTATAAACAAACAAGATATAGTTTCAATCGCTTCTCAAAAAGAAGCTAATAAAATACAACAAGAAAAAGCATAAATAAATGGGATTATTAAAACAAACACAACAACAGTATTACGATGTTAAAAAATCTTTTACTGGAGATGCATCAACAACAAATTTTACAGTATCAAATTCACTCAATACTTTTCCTAGTGGTTACAATAATACTAACACGAGCGTTTATGTAGATAATGTTTTAATATTAAACAACACTTACTCATTTATATTTTCAACATCTAATGGTTGGCATATAGATTTTTTAACACCATCAGGTGGTAGTGCTTATGGAGCTCCTGCTAATGGAGCAAGTATAGTTGTTGACGTAGAATCTAACTTTGGTAGTTATCAGCATATAACACTATCTGATATTATAAGTAACTTTATAATATCTTACGTAGGTAAAGATAAAATAATAAATAGAGTAGATAGAACCGACATTGCTTTTCACGCTCAAAGAGCTTTACAAGAATTTAGTTACGATACTCTTAAATCTATTAAATCTCAAGAAATAGAAATACCTGCATCTCTAACAATGCTCCTACCGCACGATTACGTTAATTACGTAAAAATAGCTTGGATAGATTCTAATGGTATAGAACACAGAGTGTACCCTACTTCACATACCTCAAACCCTAAGTCTATAAAACAAGATTCAGAGGGTAATTATAGTTTTGATATTGACGATGATACTACCGCTGCCACGGGTAGTAAAGATGATACAGATAGTTTAATAGAAAGAAATAATTCAAATGCTTGGGATAGTTATAAATCAATTACTCCATCAGAAAATAATAACTACGATTATGAAGATGATACTTATTGGCCAATGGATGGTAAAAGATATGGATTAGATCCTCAACACGCTCAAGCTAATGGTTCGTTTTTTATAGACGAACTAAAAGGATTAATTCACTTTAGTTCTAATGTTTCTGGTAAAAAAATTATATTAAAATATTTAAGTGATAGTTTAGGCACTGATGAAGAGATGATACTTCATAAGTTTGCGGAAGAAGCTATGTATAAATATATAGCTTACGCTGTACTATCAACAAAAGCAAATACACCAGAACATATAGTACAAAGGTTTAAAAAAGAAAAATTTGCTACTACAAGGCAAGCAAAATTAAGATTATCAAATTTAAAATCAGAAGAGTTAGCTCAATTAATGAGAGGTAAATCTAAACATATAAAACACTAATTAAATGCCAGAGTTAAAACACAATTTTCTCAAAGGTCGAATGAACAAAGACCTTGATGAGAGGTTAGTACCCAATGGAGAATATAGAGATGCCTTAAACATCGAAGTGTCTACATCTGAAGACTCTGATGTTGGTACTGTTCAAACAACTAAAGGTAATATAAAAATATCTAATATACCAATAGGATTAACCACTAAGTGTATTGGTGAAGTTTTAGATGAAAAGAATGATAAGTTATACTGGTTAATATCTGAAACTGGATATAGACCGTTTGATGGAGAAAACACTTTAGGAACTATGAATCCTGCTGCGGTTTTACCTTTATCACCAGATGATTATTTTATATCTGATTTAATCATGGAGTATGATAGCAAAACGGAAACAGTTAAACCTATTGTAGTAGATACTTTTGAAACAGCTTGTTCGCTCACGGGATATGATCCGAACCAAGGGGAAGGCGACTGGATAAGTTTAAACTCTGGTTATTGGACTACTAACATGTCTTATACTATTTATCCTGGAATGGAAATAAGTATGACGGATCAAAATGGAAACGAAACGTTCCCAACAGGAACAGTTGTAGTGGATGTTAACCCTTCGCAATTTCAAGTTAAATTATCAAATAGACCAACCTCTCCTATTAATACACCTTTCACAAACTACAAGGTTAAATTCCAAAATTTCAATAGAGCATTAAATTTCTTAAACAAAAAAGATATAAACGGTAAGTTTAATATAATAACCGGTATAAACATTATAGACGATATGATGTTCTGGACAGACGATAACTCTGAACCAAAAAAGATTAATATAACAAAGTGTAAAAAAGAAAGAGAAATAAATCCTTACTTATCTGGAGTCAGTGATTCAATGGGTCAATCTTTATTAGTTGTTTCTGATAACCCTAGTGGATCAAATACTTTAGAAATAGCTAAAGGTAATCTTTACTCACCAACAGCTTTAGTACCGTTAAAAGAAGAACACACTGCGGTTGTAAAGCGTTCCCCTGAAAAATCATTAAAGTTAGAGATGAGGAACTCTCCTAGAGAGGGTAACTTATATGGACAGCTAGATTATAGTAATCCTAGTGGAGCTATTATAGATAGCACAACTTTTCCTAATCAAACTATTACCCAACCAAGTGGTACTATAAATCCGTTTAATCCATTTTGGGACACAAACACTTTAGATATTATAGAAGGTAGAGTTTGGATAAATTTTGGTGGACCAGATTCTAGAATAAATCAAATATCACTAGATCCAAATAATATAAATGGATGGCCACCTGGAGTACCGATATATGAAGTTGACGATGTATTAATTATAAAAGTTCAAGGTAATATTAGTATAGAAGAAATCATCAGGGCTAAAGTAACAGACACTAGTGGTAGATTGTTTGGTGGTTATGAAATAGAAATATTATCTTACTCTCCAACAATAGACGCTACTAATATGGCGTATGAGGTTGAGTTAGAACAACCAGCACCATTATTTGAATTTAAGTTTCCAAGATTTAGTTATAGATATAAATACGAAGATGGGGAGTATTCTGCTTTTGCGCCATTTTCTGAAATAGCTTTTTTACCTGAAAAATTTGAGTACTTACCTAAAAAAGGTTACAACTTGGGTATGACTAATAATCTAAGAAAATTAGTTATTAAAGATTTTGTAGATGATAAACTACTTCCAAAAGATGTTTTATCAATAGACATATTGTACAAAGAGTCTAATTCTCCAAATGTGTATTCTGTAAAAACTATTACTAAAAACGATTTTGAATGGCATGCTATTTCAGATGATTACCAAGGAGTTGATGTTAATGGATCATACGTGGGTACTAGAGGTTATTTAAAAATAACTTCAGAAATGATACACGCTACACTTCCTTCTAATCAAATGTTAAGACCTTGGGACAATGTGCCTAGAAAAGCTTTGTCTCAAGAAATAACAGGTAATAGATTAGTTTACGGTAATTATTTGCAAAACTATAATATGAGAGATGTAAATGATTCTAAAATAAATATCAACTTAGAACTATCATTTTTATCAAAACATGTTGGAAGAGAGAATGGTATTGGTTTTCATTACTCACCTGAAGAAAGAGATGAAAAAAATGCTTATAGATATGATCCGTCTAAATCTGTAAAAACATTAAGAACTTATCAACTAGGTGTTGTTTATAGAGATAAATATGGTAGAGAGACTCCAGTGTTTTCAAATAATGTTAAAAGAAATGCCGGTGATAGTAATACAGCCTCGTTATATTTAGAAAAAAGCTTTGCTGAAATGCAAACAAAATTAAGGGCGCAAATAAAACATGGCGCTCCTGAATGGGCTAAATCTTTTAAATTCTTTGTAAAAGAAACTTCAAACGAATATTATAACCTAGCGATGGATCGTTGGTATGATGCTGAAGATGATAATGTGTGGTTATCTTTTCCTTCGTCAGAAAGAAACAAAGTAGATATAGATACCTTTTTGATTTTCAAAAAAGAAAAAGACACTAATACGGCTATAAAAGAGCCTGGTAGATATAAGATATTAGCAATAGAAAACGAAGCCCCTTTATTTGTAAAAACTACAGAGCAAAGTTTTGGTAGATTATCAGATGGAGATATTTCTACTAACGGCACTGCGCCAAGCACGGTTTTTAGAACTAATACAGGTAGCAATTCCACTGGATTTCCAAGGCCTAATGCTAGTTTTATGTATGTAGCAGCTACTTCATTTGGTTTTGATGATGGAACTAACGCTTCTTCAGAAGGTATGGGATGGCATAGATCGTTGTTACAAGAGGGTAGAGGTAATTTGTACATGAGAATGAGAACACCTGGGCTTACTAGCGATTGGTATAAAATAACATCCATATCTTTAGAGCAAAATGTTGGTATTAATGGAGCTCCTATGTATAGAATAGATATTGATGCGGGTGTATTTGGCCAAGATATGTCTATAACATCATCTAGTTCAACTAATATTACAAACGCTACTATAGCAGCTGGTTTGTCTTTAGAAATAAAACAAAATATTACAGAAAATAAACCAGAATTTGAAGGTAGATTTTTTGTTAAAATTTACAAAGATCAATTAATAACAGAAAAATTAATAAGACCAACGTTAGATAGTATTGAATATTCCGTGAGAGACGCTAGAGAAATAGGTTATGTTTTTCCATCTCACTATTATCCAAACGATGTCATAAATGTTGCCGCGAATGAACACACTGTAAATACAGGGTCTTCTGGTGTTGATAATAATAATTCTAACTTTACACCTTGGCAAGGAAGTCTTGGTGATGCGTGGACATCTGCTGGTGGTGATTGGAGATCTGGCAATACACCTGGTGGACCTGGCCAAGAAACAAGCGCAAACTTTATACACCGACTTGATCAGCCTAGCTATTTAAATCCTGACGGGGCAACATTCTGGAACGCGAAAGGAAGCAGTTGGTTTATCGATAGATGTATTGGGTGGAGATATCAAGGTAGTCCTTTTTCTAACGGTAGCCCTAGAGTTCTTGCTAGCATGGGTAAAGGTATATGGAATAGTGGTCGTAATGTTCAATTATCTTTTACTAATATTGGAGATGATACAACGGGAAATTATACTTTATTTGATTGGGTTAGATACACACAAGAAGTTAATTTTATAACAGCACTTAAATCTCCAGGTACTTTATTTAGATTTAGAGAAGATCCAGATCAACATGTATATATAACTGAAACCATGTGGAGTATGTCTAATGGTATTAGTACTGGAAATGGTGTTATTGGTGAAACGTTATGGAATTGGGGTGTGCCTTTGTCAGTTCCAGTAAGCCCAGGGTATGATCAAGCTAGAAGTAAAAGACATAGATTCCAATTTCAGTGTGTTAGATTAGATGATCGTAGTTTAGGTATAGGTCAACCTGGTGGACCACATAATGCTAGATATTCACCTACTAACGATCCAGCTAATGATACTTATTTTGAAAATACAAATCAACCTGGCGTTCCGTTTGCTGCGCAAGGCACTTGTTCAGACGTTAGTTTTAATGGTAACGAACAAGCTTGTTTAGATGCTGGTGGCACTTGGACTTCTAGCGGTTTATCAAACCCAACAACAACAGCACCAGGTATAAGACATGATTTTGACGGTCCAGCTGGATATAAACCGATTAACACTAGTAATAACGTTTGGGAAACAGAACCTGGTAGAGTAACATTACAATTACTAGAACCTATAACACGTGGCGCTAGTTTAGAAAACGCTAGTACTAATCCAGCTATATGGGAAACAGAACCAAAAGAAGATGTTGGTATGGATATATACCATGAGGTAGGACAGGTATATCATGTTGAATTAAACGAAGAAACAAACGAACATTTTGCACCTATTGGATCTGTTGTTGAATGTTGGAGATCTGAAAGTTCTAATTACTTACCAAGTGGTAGTATTTTAATTGGAGGAGCACAAAACGCAAACCCCACGTGGGCAGCGCCTATTAGAGTAAAATCTTGGGATGATAATATTGTAACTTTAGAAGATGATAACGGTAACGAGTTTGTAAACAATTTACTTTTTACTAACGAACATATTGCACCAGGAGATCATTTATCATTTAAACGTTCTGATGGTAGTAGAACTAGTACTATAGTAGAAGCAATAAGCGGAGCACAATATTTATTACGTAGAGATATACATGATGGCGTTAAGGATTTACCTTGGTTTAACTGTTATTCGTTTGGTAATGGAGTAGAATCAGATAGAGTAAGAGATGATTATAATCAAGTAACAATAGATAATGGGCCGAAAGCATCAACAACGTTAGACGAACCTTATTTAGAAGAAAGAAGAGGTAGTGGTTTAATTTATTCTGGTATATATAATTCAATTAGTGGTATAAATAATTTGAATCAATTTATTCAAGCAGAAAAAATAACAAAAGATTTAAACCCAACTTATGGTAGTATACAAAAACTACATACTAGAGATACTGATTTAATTACGTTATGTGAGGATAAAGTTTTAAAAGTACAAGCTAATAAAGATGCTTTATTTAATGCAGATGGTAACTCTAACGTTACAGCTACTAGTAATGTTTTAGGTCAAACAATTCCTTTTGTTGGTGAGTTTGGTATATCTAAAAACCCAGAGTCATTTGTGTCAGAAAACTTTAGAGCTTACTTTACAGATAAACAAAGAGGTGTTGTTATTAGATTATCAAGAGATGGTATAACGCCTATATCTGAAGCTGGTATGAAAGATTGGTTTGCAGATAATCTACCTTCAGCTAGTAGTTTGGTTGGTAGTTATGATAAAAAGAAATCTACATATAACCTAACAATTAACTCAAACGATTCAAAGACTATTAGTTATAGTGAAAAATCAAAAGGATGGACTAGCTTTAAATCTTTTATTCAAGAAACTGGCGTTAGTTTAAATAATAAATATTATACTTTCAAAGATGGTAATATATGGAGGCATCATGCAGATGAAGTAGATAGAAACAATTTTTACGATACTCAACAAGATTCTTCTGTTACGGTTTTATTTAACGAACAACCTGAAACTGTTAAAGGGTTTTTAACATTAAACTATGAAGGGAGTCAAGCTAAAATAACTCAAGATTTAATTGATCCAGATTATTATAATAATATAGAAAAAGACGGTTGGTTTGTTAGTAGTATGATAACCAACTTACAAGAAACTGAAAACTTAGAGTTTAAAGGTAAAGAAGATAAATGGTTTAGCAATATAAAAGGTGTTGAAACAGAATTAGGTAATTTAGATACTAAAGAGTTTTCTGTACAAGGTATTGGAAATGTAACAAGTGTTACTACTGAAGTTCCAGTTATAACACCAACAAAAAAAGCCGCTGTTCAAGGGTGTACAGATTCAACGCAATTTAACTATAATCCATTAGCTACAATTGATGATGGAACATGTCAACCGTTTGTTTACGGTTGTACGGGTGGAACGACACAGTTTAACTATAATCCATTAGCAAATATAGATGATGGTTCATGTGTCCCAATTATATATGGTTGTACTGATCCTACTGCGACAAATTACTATGGTGGAGCAAATACTAACGATGGTTCATGTATTTATTGTATATCGGGCTGTATGGATCCACAAGCAACAAACTATAATCCATTAGCTGTTTGTGATTGTGATGGCAATACACCTATCGAAAATTACGGTTCTACTACTTGTTGTCAATATCCACGAGCATCATTTACACCAACAGTGACTACAACAACTAAAACAACAACTGAACCTTCTTCAACTACAACTACAAAAATATCAGAAACACCTACTAAACCAACAGAAACACCTACTCCAACAGAAACGCAACCAACGTGGATACAGCCTCCACAAAAAACCCCAGAGATTATAGACACAGAAAGTCCAGATGCTGCTATTGATTCTGATACAGAAGGTCAATTTACAGAAGGAACAGAAGGAACAGATTACTAACAAAAATAACTAACGATAATGATAGAACAATTTTACCCTTGGTATTGGATACACTACGATATGGCTGAAGGCGAAGGTGGCGACGGCAGTGATGGTGGAGGTGGTGACGATGGGGGTGGCGAAGGAGGAAGTGATTCTCCTAGCGCACCTGTTAGTGATATAGTTTATCAAACTGTAGTAAATAATAACGGAACAACCACAACAGCAACAACGCAAGAAGTAAATGCTGATGCCGGTATTTTTGGAATTGATCCTGCGTCTTCTCAAAAAGCACCTATAAAAATTAAGGTTATAGACCCTGCTGTTATAGGTGGTAATAAATTTGTTAAAAGTTTAATTATGCAATCAGCATACGGAACTCATCTTATTGGTGGTGACAAAGAAGGTAACATTTCCTCTGATGGTGTTACAGTTCCTTCTTATGTTATTGGTAGTCCTGGCGCGAAATTTTATTTAGAAATTAAAGATATAGATGATGATATAATTTTTAATCTTTCTAACGTTGAAATACCAGCTAATGGTCAGTATAGTTTTTCTGTTATTTTTCCAAAATCCTTAGCAACAAATAAATATAAGATAAATTTAAAAGCAGGGGATAAAACAAGGAAAAGCCTAAATCTTCCAACTACAGATCCAATGTTTATTATACACCAAAGAAAAAACCCAACAATAACATTTACTAAATCAGCTAATCCAACAAGTATTACAGCTAGTGGTAGTGATGTTACTTTTACTACTTCCGCTGATGCTCCACTTGGTGTTAGAACAAGCGCTTCACAAAGAACTAGACTTGTTAATAGTACTACTAGCACTGGTGCAAGCGCAGTGTCTTCTATAAAACCATTTGGGCATTTTGATTATACTATAACAGCAAACGCTGGTAGTAGCCTTATCTACGTAAAAAGTAATACGGTTAATCTTACAAACAGTACTATTATTGAAAAAAGATTATTAGAAAAAGTTACAAATAGTAATATTTTAAGAGTAGCAGATGTAATAGATTTAAAGATTGGTATGAAAGCTGATCTACCTTCATATACAAAAACAAAACTATATAGCAATGGTACATTGTTAAGAGTTTCTGATACTATAAACCTAAAAGCTGGTATGTCCTTATCTGGTAATGGCGTTGGCGGTGCGTTTATTGTCTCAGTTGATTCGATGAATTTACTAACTATTTCTGAAAGTATAAATACTTTTGATTCAGAACAAATAACTTTTAGTAGTGGTGGTAAAAATGTAATAATAAAATCTATAGATTCTAATTTAAAAAGAATAGAATTAACAGAACCTATAACTTTAGAACTATTTGAAAGTGGTTATACAACACTATCTTTTTATAACAATGAAATGATTTTTGAAAATAGAGTAACAAGTTCTGATAGTGGTGTTAATAGTAGTTCATCAACCACATCATCTACTTTAACAAACTCTATAGAAATGTCAAGGTTTGGTACAGAAGATGTTACTTTCACAGTACCGCTTAGTGATATATTTACATTAACACCTAATGCTTTTGACCAATACGTTACAGCTAGAAAAGATACTGCTATTGATATAAACGTTCTATTAGGAGATAACGATAGTAATGTTGGTAGCAAGACGCCAGCTTTTGTAACTCAACCTACGAAAGGTATTATGTCTGGTGCTTTTGGTTCTGGTGATGGGACAGTAACTTATACACCTAACACTGGTATAGTTGGTCAAGACTTTTTCAAGTTTAAAGTAAGCGATGGAACTACAGATAGTGATACAAAAACGGTTTTTATAACAATAACTAAATAACAATGGCAAACGTAATATTAAATTTTTCTTTCTCTATAAATGTCTCTGTTCAAATTGGAGACACTGCTTATTACACACCTAGCACTACATCTAGTTCTCTAGGTACTCATATACATTCTAACCAAGATGATGTAATTCAAATAGGTGAGGTAACCTCTATAGATAGAGATAATAATATTATAACATGTTTTTGGGATCCAGATCCTGCAAACGCAAACCCACCTAGTGGAGATGATTTTATCATGTTCAGTAAAGATAATAAGGTAAACTTAAGTAGTTTAACTGGTTACTACGCTAAAGCAAAGTTTGTAAATAATTCTAAAGAAAAATCTGAATTATTTAGTGTTGGCACTGAAATATATGCGAGTAGTAAATAATCATTAAAAAATGTGATTATAATAGAAGAAAATAAATAAATAAAAATAAATAAATTATGGTATTTCCAATAGCAGGTATAGTAGCAGGTGGTATTCAAGCTGCAACAGGTGTAGCAAAACTAATTGGCGGTAAGAAAGCTCAAAAAAAAGCTGAGGAAAAAGCTGAAGAAGCTAGAAGAGAAATGAGAGCACGTGAAAGAGAGTATGAACAATTAGATATGAGTAATCCATATGCTGATTATCAAAACCAAATGGCTGAAAACGTGTATGAAGATTTAACCGTTAACCAACAGCAAGCAAATTTTGAGGCTCAACAAGGTATGCAACAACGAGCTAACATAATGCAAAACATGCAAGGTGCAGCTGGTGGTAGTGGTATAGCTGCTTTAGCACAAGCTATGGCTAATCAAGGTCAACTACAAGCTCAAAGAGCTTCCGCATCTATTGGTCAACAAGAAGCGGCTAATCAAAAATTAAAAGCACAAGGTGAGTTAATAGTACAACAAGGTGAACAAGCTGCTATGGGTAAACGTGTACAAGGTGAGATTATGTCTCGTGAAGCTCAAAAAGAAAGGATACAAACTTTAATGGGTATGAGGCAATCAGAATCAGCAGCATTTTCTCAACAAGCTCAAATAGCACAAGGTCAAGCTATGGAAGGTATTGGTAATATTGCTGGTGGTATTGGCGCTATAGGGACAAGCTTTATGAATATGCCAAATTCTGGTGGTTCTCAAATGAGGAAGAATCGTGATTATGATCCTAATTTTGATACTTCTGGTACAGGTACATTGGCAGACGGTACACAATATACAGTTTCTTAAATAAATAAAAATATGAGTTTAGAACAACAATTAATAAGAGGTGCTTACAAAGCAACAGGTGCTGATACACAAGGCATAGTAGCTAGAGCTCAAAACAAAATGCTTGATGATATATCAAAAGCAGCTGTTAGTGTAGCTGAAGAAAAAGAAAAGTTAGAAAAAGATAAACAAACTTTAGTTCAAAGCTATGAAAAAGATTTTGAGCGTATTGAAAAAAAGTATATTAACGATGCTGGTTTACCTATAGAAGCTTGGGAGAAAGCAACTGAAACAGCAGAGGAAATTAAAAGAAGATATAATTCTTACCCTATAGGTAAAGAGGGTGATATGCAAAGAAGAAAAGAAATTGCAAAGATAAAAGATTTAGCAAACCAATGGGAAAGTCTTGATGATGCAGTAGACACTCAAGTTAGGATAAGTGGAAAAATAAAAAGTGGAGATCATCCTGAACATTCAAACTACCATAAAAAAAGTATGGCTGGTATAGATGCTATGTCTATTAGAGCCGGTATGCAACCTCAAAATTATAGCTACACATCAGAGCCAGGTTTTGAAATACCTGGTCAAGGTTTTGTTAGTGCAGGTAAAATAAATGATTTAATGGTTTACAAAGCAGATGATGTTGGTCTTCACATGCTTAATCGAACTCAAGCTAATAAAAAAAGCGAATACAAAGATTGGAACAAGGAGAATAGTATTAAAGCTAATAAGAACGCTATAAATCCTAAAAATATAACATCAATATATTATGATGATATAATAGGTAATGAATCATTAATGGATGAGCTTAAAACTCATTCAATATTTAAAGGTAAAGATGGTAAAGGTGCTAAGTACAGTGATTTAGGTATAGAACTACCTAAAGATAAAAATGGTAAAGCTATAGGTAATCAAGATGATATAATAGATGAAAATGAAATAGAAGCTGTTATCGATGCTTTAGCTGATCCAGCTAATCCTTACTATGACTTTGATACAAGTCGTAATATAGCTGTTCTTAGAATGACAGATATGGAGTCTAAAATGATGGATACATATAATAGTTCTATAGAAACTGATACGCCTACTGAAACAGATGAAACTGAAACAGGTGAAACTAAAATACCTAATGAATCTAAAAAACATTTTGATAAAATATAAGTATGCAAACAGAAGAATTATATAAAATTTTATATTCTAAATACGCTTCAGATTTAAGTCAAGAAGAGCTAGACGAAAAGCTAGAATACGCTTCTGCTTTAGAACCAAGTGAGTTTGTAAATAGTTTTTATTTAAAATACACTGGTCAGTATCCAGATCAAGGTAAAATTGATTATATGAATGGTTTGCTTACGCAACCTGAGCAAGTTGAAAAAACTAAAGAAGTAGAAATACCTGAAGATAAAAGTTTTTTAGAAGATATATATACTGCTTATAAGCAAGGTAAAGGTGCTGGTGCTAGTGTTGATGAAGCTTTTGATGTTTATAAGTTAGGTGCTAATATATCCGATGAAAAACTACAAGCTTACGTAGATGCAGCTAAAGCTATGGATGATATTGGCCCAACTAATGAACAGGTAAAGTTTCAACAAACTTCAGAAAAAGCTGGTGGTGGTATTTTTGGAACACTAAAAGGTTTGTATGAAAACCCTGGTTACTTTCCTCAAATGATAGTTACTTCTATTTCTACAATGGGTTCTTCTATTGTAGATTCAGACGAAGTTAAAGCCGCTACAGCTGCTGGTGCTAGTGGAGGCGCTGTTTTAGGTACGGTTGTTGGTCCTGTAGGTACTGCAACTGGTGCTACTAGTGGCGCGTTTACCGGTTTAATTGGGGCTATGGAAACTGGATTAACTTTAACTGATTTACTAAAAGATGAATTAGGTGATAAAGATTTTAACAAAGAAAATATAAGGGCTATATTAGAAGATAAAGATGCTATTGAAAGAATAACAGCAGGCTCTTTAAAAAGAGGTTTAACCGTAGGTATGATTGAAGGTTTGACTTTAGGTTTATCAAGAGGTGTTGGTGGTAAACTATACAAAGCAGCTAGAAAAACAGGCACAACAGGGTTAAGAACTGGAGCTAAAATATCTGCAGCAACAACTGGTATAGAGATGACCGGTGGTTTTGTAGGTGAAGTTGCTGGTCAAGCAGCGGCGGGGCAAGAAATTGATTTAGGTCAAGCAACTTTAGAAGGTATTGGTGAAGCTAAAGGTATTATTAATACTTCAGATATAATCACTAGAGCTATTAATAAAAGTGAGTATAATATTAATGGTGAAAAAAGAACAAAGTCTGAAATAAGAAATATAATTAATAGTTCTAATACTAAAACTGAAGATTTAGCAAAAATAAACTTTGAAGTAAAAGGTGATAAAGAGTTTAACAACTTTGTAAAAGAAAAACAACGTGATGCTAATTTAGAAACGCAAATAGATGCTAAAGTTGACGACGTTAATGATCGTAAAAAACTAGTTGATCTTGAAAAACAAAGATTAGAAGCCGAGGGTGATACCAAAAAGAAAGGTGTATTTGCAGTTCCAGACGCTGAAAGTAATTTAAAAAATATTGAAACTCAAATCAACAGTATAATTGATAAGTATAAAACTATTGACGGTAGAACAAAAGACGTTAGGGCTAGAAAAAAAGTAGCTGAAGAAGTTAGAACTGCACGTAAAAAAATCCTTATGGATAAGATAACTAAAGGTGTTAAGGAGTCTAAAGCTTTTAAAGACATGGACATTGACATTACTGAAGTTGATAATAAAGGTGCAAGGGAGTTGTTTGAAAGAAGTACCAATATAGATATAAACTTATTACAAGAAGAGTTAAATGAGTATAACGCAAACTCTGATGAATATAAAGGTATACAAAGATTAATTAACGCTAAAACAAACGATTTAAAAAACATAGATAAATCTATAGGTGAGGTTGGTAGATCTCACGGGTTTTTATTAGAAGATGCTTTTACAGGTAAGTTAAATATAGTTATTAATAAAGATGCTGCCTTAGCTGATGGTGGTGGTAATATAAATGTTGCAGCACATGAGTTTTTACACGCTGTGTTAAAACGAACTTTTGGTGTAAAAGGTAAAGCTTTAGATTCAGGTAAATCGTTATTTGAATTTTTACAACAAAAAGATAATAAAGAACTTTATAATAGTAAGTTTATACAAAGGTTAAAAGCTTATGAAGATCAAGGCCCTGAAGTACAAGCTGAAGAAGTTCTAACACTTTTATCTGATGCTTTAGTTCAAGGTGAGTTAAATTTTAATGAAAATATTTTTACAAAAGCTGGTGACTTTATTCAAACGGCAATACAAGCTTATATGCCTGGTAAGTATGGTAAAATAAAATTCAAAGATGGTAGAGATGTTTATAGGTTTATTAAAAACTATAACAAGAGTATAGAAAAAGAAGGTAAAGGCATGGAGTCTCGTGTTGTAGAAAGAGCAGCTAGAGAAGGAGTTGATATAAGTAAAGATGTAAAAGAAACAACTAGACCTAAAGCAACACCTATGTCTAAAGAAGCTTCTGACAATGTTCAACGTATATACGAAGATCAAGGTGTTGGTGGAGCTTTAGATATTATAGAGCAGTTTAAACCTATAACAAATAAAATAGTTGAAAGACGTAGACAAGCCCCTGGGTTTGACAAACAGTTACTAACAGATGAAATAGAAACTGGTAAGCGTGGTATATTAGATTTAATACAAGAGTATGATTCAGAGTCTGGTGTTCCGTTAGCAGCTTATATAAATAAGTTTTTACCAGCAAGAGCTATTGAAGCTTCTAAAAGAGTGTTAGGTGAAGAGTTTACAGAAGACGTAACAGAAAAAGTAGATGTTGCAACTGAAGAAGTTGTTACAGAAACTAAAGCAAAACCTAAGCCAAGAAAAATTATTTTATCTGATAGGTTAGGTGTTAAAGGTAAAGTTGATAAAGCTATAAAGAAAAAGCTACCTAAATTAGATATTGAAAATTTAAACTTTAAAACATTAAAAGATCAAGCACCAGAGGTTACAGGTGAAATGTTTGGTATATCTCCTAAAAAATTAGTTAGTCTAGCTAATATAACTAAAAAAGAATTACAGTCTGCGCAAATGTTTATTAATAAAAACGCAGATGTATTAATATCAATGTTACCAGAAGGTGCTACTGCTAGTGGAACAGCTACAGGTGTACCTAAAACTTTATTAAAAGATTTTTATACAAAAGGTGATAGGGCTAAAATGGCTAAGACTGGAACAAAAGCTGGTTTAGCAGTACAAGTTAAAAATCCTAATATAACTAAAAAACAATTTTTAGAAGTATTTGGTATTATAGATGGTAAGCCAGATCGTACAGATAGAAACACATCGGCTAGAGTATTAGCACTAGCTAATTTAACTGGTAAGATGATGACTAACCAAGCTGTTAGAAGCGAAGTAGAAAAACAAGGCAACGTTAGTCAAAGTGTTGTTTTAAAATTACAAGATGGTAAATCGTCTGTTATGTTTAGTAAATCTTTACCAGAAACAAAACATGATATTTATTACGCTAAGTATGGTGATTTAGTAACAGAAATCTCAAACTCTAACAACAAAGATATAGAATCTATAAAAAATAGAGTAACAAATATTTTTAAAGATGATCTTACTAAAAGCGAAATATCAAAAATATCTAAAGAAATATTTAAGAATGTTGAGCAGTACGGTGTTTTAGAGAAAAAACACGTTATGCCTTCTGGTAGAAAGATAGATATGCCACAAACTCTTCAAGAGTTTTTAATTGACAAAGCTATTGGAGACAACCTAGATTACGGTGTAAAGGAAATGTTAAAAAAATATTTACCAAAAGATAAAAACGGTAAAACAATAAACATAGGTACTCACTATTTAAATAAAAATAGAATTTTAAAACATAGAGCTTTACCTGTTGATTTGGGTAAACAGATAGTTGAAGAGATGGGTCTGGAAAAAGGCGTTGAATTTATATTAAAGTATTACCAAGGAATGTTCTCTGGTCTCTCTAGAATTGCTGATGGAAGATATATATTCAAAAATGGAGCTCTTATAGACAACCCTAATTACAAACCTTTAGTACCAAAGAAAGGTAAAGATGGCGTAGTAAAAATGGTTCCATCTAAAAACAGAAAGCAAGTCTTTCAATCTGTACCTGATTTTGTTGAAAACGTTATAGGTAAACTAGGTATTAATGTTTATAACGAAAATGGCAGTATAAAAACCGTTAATCAAATCCAAAAAGATTTAGGTATAAACACGACATTGTTAGCTGAAAAAAGTGGATCTGCTTTAAAAGATATGGATTTTGATGGTAGGCAAGCTCAAGCTAATGAAGCTAAAAAAGCTGTAATAAAAATGATGGACTTTGTTACTAAAGCAAAGGGTTATGATTCTGCTGATGTAGGTATGCTAGTTACTAGTATGGGCTCTGGCATGACATCTGTAATGAGAAGAGCGGCTAACTTTAAATACATGGGTATTGGTGTTGAAAACTCAAAGAATCCAGGTAAAGAATTAGAATATGAACACATGATACCGCAAGTAGAAATGTCCTTAAAAGTATTAAAAGGTTATTTAGAAAATGGTAGTGTTGATAATAATGTTTGGGAAGGTTATCACGTTGCTATTATACCTAAAACAATGGATGATGTTCTTGTAGAAAATGGACTTAGAAGTAAAAGCCCAGTTTCTGGAAACAGATACTACAACATGCTTAATTTTGGTGACAAAAGATTAGTTGCAATAAAAAGTATAGACCCAAAAGACAAAGGCCTTATTATAGGTGAAGATTTTGTTAAGGCTAGTAACATGATGAATAAAACCGCTAAAGAAGTTCAAGATATAGGTATTGTTGACAGGGCGTACAAAAAGGTTATGTTTTCTAAATCAGCTAACAATCCAGTAAAAGGTATTACTGTTTTAGATTTTGATGATACATTAGCTACAACAGAATCACTAGTTAAGTATACTACACCAGAAGGTGAAACTGGTAGTTTAAATGCTGAGCAATACGCTAGTACATACGAAGATTTATTAGACAAAGGATATACATTTGATTTTTCAGAATTTAATAAAGTTGTTAAAGGTAAGTTAGCACCATTGTTTAAAAAGGCAATGAAGCTGCAAAAGAAGTTTGGACCTAAAGATATGTTTGTTTTAACAGCCAGACCACCAGCTGCTCAAAAAGCTATATTTGATTTCTTAAAAGCTAATGGTTTAAATATACCTCTTAATAATATTACTGGCTTAGGTAACTCTACATCGGAAGCTAAAGCGCTATGGATATCTGGTAAAGTAGCTGATGGCTATAATGATTTTTACTTTGCTGATGATGCTTTGCAAAATGTACAAGCTGTTAAAAATATGTTAGACCAGTTCGATGTTAAGTCTAAGGTTCAGCAGGCTAAAGTTAAGTTTAGTAAAAGCGCTGGTAAGGAGTTTAACGATATACTAGAGCAAACAAAAGGTTTGTCATCTGACTATATAATATCACAAGCTAAAGCTAGACAACGTGGTAAAAAGAAAGGTTTGTTTCAATTTTTTGTACCACCATCTGCTGATGATTTTGCTGGCTTACTACAGATGTTCCAAGGTAAAGGTAAACAAGGTATGGAGCACGCGGCTTGGTTTAAGAAAAATTTATTAGATCCATTTGCTAGAGGCGATAGAAGTTTAAATGGCGCTAGACAAAGAACAGCTGAAGAATTTAAAGCTCTAAGAAAAAAGTTTCCTAAAGTATCTAAAAATTTAAGAAAAGTAATACCAACAGGTGACTATACTTATGGTGATGCTGTTAGAGTTTATCTTTGGGATAAAAATGGTATTGAAGTTCCTGGTCTTACTAAGACAGATCAAAATAATATGTTGAAGTTAGTTAAGGCTGACCCTGAGTTACAATCTTTTGCAGATGTGCTAGGTATTATATCTAGAAAAGAAGATGGTTATATAGCTCCTGATGAGTATTGGATGACTAAAGATATTGTAGCAGATATAACTGAAGACGGAGTTTTAGGTGATGGTAGAAAAGATCATCTTACTGAATGGATAGAAAATAAAGATCTTGTATTTACTCCAGAAAACTTAAATAAAATAGAGTTTTTATATGGTAGTAATTTCAGAGAAGCTTTAGAAGATATATTATACCGTATGGAAAACGGTACTAGCAGACCAGCTGGTTCTAATAGAATAGTAAATAATTTCCTTAACTTG
>Ga0208303_1000308_pt1 | contig 20251 bp, 38 predicted proteins | sample CB_VirMetaG_2_FD_184537 | JGI IMG/M metagenome (GOLD analysis project Ga0208303, IMG submission 184537) | Freshwater to marine saline gradient viral communities from Chesapeake Bay - CB_1504_2 Viral MetaG (SPAdes) (version 4) | ecosystem: Environmental > Aquatic > Marine > Coastal | place: USA... | reverse complement strand
ATGAGTACGGATACTTTAGACTTTGGAAGCAATGAGGTGTATCCAGCTGACAATGCAGCACATCAATTCTATGGATTTCCAAGAAACGCAGAAGTACCTAAAATATAAGATATGGATATGCAAGACATTAAACTAGCGTTAATTAATTTATTCACTTTCTCTATGAGCTTCTCAAATGTCGAGCTAGGTTTGAAATTAGTATTACTAACTGTATCTATTGTCTATACAGTTTTAAAAATTGTAAACCTAAAGAAAAAAGATGAGTAAATTCTTCAAAGAAATTGAGGATAATATGGATGAAGAGTTCTTACAAAGGCTCGACCAAGCAAGAGCGTTTGCAGACATTCCATTTATTATAAACTCAGCGTATAGAAGTCCAAACCATCCTTTATCAATAAAAAACCCTAGTTCATCTCATATAAAGGGTTTAGCAGTAGACATAAAAGCAACTGACAATGCAACAAGATTTAAAATTATTGATGCACTTATTTTTGTAGGTTTTAAAAGAATAGGTATCGCTGATACATTTATACACGTTGATATGGACTATGGCAAACGACAAGACATAATATGGACATACTAAAGAAAAAAAAAGGAACATTCTTTGGCAATCTTTTAAGGGGTGTAGTAGCAACTGGTAAAAAAGTATCTCCAGTCTTTGACGCAATTACTGGAGGCAAAGTCTCTGACATTTTAGAAGCCATCGGAGGCAGTAAAGAGCTAACTGCATTAGAGAAAGAAATGCTAGTAAAAGAATTAGAGCAAGATGTCATCGAGATGCAAGAAGTCACTAAGAGATGGCAGTCCGACAACAAAGCAGACTCTTTTTTAGCTAGGAATATAAGACCAATGTGTTTAGCTTTTTTGACTCTTAGTCTATTTATCTATGTAATATTAGATAGTTCTTTAGAAGGGTTTAAAATAGACGCTCAATGGATATCATTATTAGGCAATCTATTAATGTTAGCTTATGGAGGTTATTTTGGTGCAAGAACTTTAGAGAAGATTAGAAAAAATTAAATAAATACTTTTTTATTTAAAAATAAAGATATAACTTAGCATTTTTTTAAGTACATATTTAAGTATTCTTTTATACTTAAGTATTCAAATAAACCTTGATTTAGGTTAAAAATAAAACAAAATTATTAATAGATTTAAAAATAAAGATAAATGTTGGGGAATGTTTATAATTGCTTCTGTTAATAACTAAATTTTATTATTAATTAAATAAAGTTTATCTTTGAGTATAATTATTATTCTTTTCATAATATTTTAATCTTTTTGAATTAAGGTTTGTTTTATCATTTGTTTTTGATTTAGGGAGGTGTAAAAGCTTCCCTTTTTTAATTTTAACATTTCTTTAACACTTTTTTATATTATTATTCTATACTTTTGCTGAAACAAATAATAATTAAAACAAAATATATTATGAAACCATTAAACATTATCAAATTAGTAGAGCAATTATTATCAAGTGATATAAGTGTTGAAAGATACGATGAGTTAAGAGATATTCTTAAAGAAAACTTTTTACACAACGATGTTGTTGCTACAATGTATTATGTTAGAGGTAAATATACTAAATCACAAGAAAACTTATTTTTATCTTTAGTAAAAAACTTTTAAACAATAACAACGGGAGGGTAAAACCTCCCTTTTTAATAAATTATGAAAGTAAACAATTCAGTCTGGGATGCTTTAAAATCTACTATTGAGATGCATACAGAACAAGACGCTAACATTACAGATGTTTTAATTAACTATCAAGTAAAGGAAAATAATGGAATTAAAAATATTATTAAATTAAATGTAACAATAGATTAAAATGGAAAAATTAAGAAAGATTCAAGCAGAATTAAAAGCACCAAAGAACCAAAGAAATAACTTTGGTAAATACAACTACAGAAGTTGTGAAGATATCTTAGAAGCTCTTAAACCTCTTCTAAGTAAGTATCAATGTACATTAACAATATCAGACGAGATTAAAGAAGTTGCTGGTTTGGTTTACGTTCAATCAACTGCATTTATATCAGATGGAGAAGATTCAGTTCATACAATAGCACAAGCTGGAATAGACCCAAACAGAAAAGGGATGGATATTGCTCAGAGTTTTGGAAGCAGTAGCAGTTATTCTCGTAAGTACTGTTTAAATGGTTTATTTTTGATTGATGATACAAAAGATGCTGACGCAACAAATACACACGGAAAAGGAAGCACAACAACTGAAAAGACTTGGTTAAATAAAGGTACTCCAGAATTTAAGAAAGCACAGACTTACTTAAAGGGAGGTGGTCAATTATCTAAAGTTGAAGATAAGTACAGAATATCAAAAGAAGTAAAAGAATTATTAACTAAATAAATATAAATTATGACACAATTAACAACAGAAGCAGATGTAATAAATTTAATTGGTTTTGAAACACCTTTGAAATTTGAATTTATATCAGATGGTATATTTACTTTTAGAACAGTAATACCAAATCAAAAAAACGGAATAGTATATTATGATGTAGAGTTTTTCTCTAATCCAGATAAATCACTTGATTTCTTTGGTTATGATACTTTTTCAAATTTTTTATTAAAATATCAAATACACACTGTAACTGCTATTGATAAAAGTGAAAATACAGAAACTGAAATATATTTTAAAACTTATGAATGAATTTGAATTAAGACCAACGGAAAAAAAAGACCATTATAGATTCTTCATTAATGGAGTTGATGTTACTGGAGAGCAAGAAAGAAGTACCTTTAGGCACATTATAGAAGTGATAGACAATAATATATCAATATAAATTAAATTTAAAATTAGAATTATGAGTACAAAAAGTTATTTATTAGGAAGTGTTGAGTTTAGCCTTGACCAGTTAAAGAGTGTATCACAATTTTATGAAACTGTGAAGACTTACAATGCATCAAGAGAGTTAGTCCCAAAGAAAGGGGAAGATGGAAAAGAGTTAAAAAAACTTAAATTAAATATTTCTATTTTTGAGGAAGGTAATTTCGGTCAAAATATATCTTTTACTATTCCACAAACAAAGGAGCAGCGAGAAAATAAGGAAAATAAAAGGTATGTTGCCAATGGTAAGATTTACTATGCTTCTGATGATTTACAAGGATTTGTACAAAAATCAGAACAAGGCAAAGAAAAAGCATCAGCACCACTAGTTGATGATGATTTGCCATTTTAATTAAAACTAGGGGGGGATTTGGGGAAATCTCCTCCTTTTTTTTATATGTTTTACAAATAAATTGTATATTATTTAGTGTGTATAAATTAAAGACAAACTACTTTGACTATCATAATCACTGAAATATTAACGACAACGAATTAGAATATGAATTTTTAAATTACGAATTATGATAATAGAACCGCCAAAAACAGTAGAGGACTTTATAGAAGTAAGAAACTCAATTTTAAAACTAATGGACAATCCTTGGATTGATGGCTCAATGTATAGTTCATTGACTATAAAGCTTACAAAAGTTAATGATAAAATTGAAGATTTAAAAGCAGAACGTAAGTAATTTTATTATTTATATTCTTTGTTGTAAAATTCGTTTTAATGTTTTACAAAGGTTTGTGTATGGCAAGGTTTTGTCGCAAATATAGTATAAATATGCGACAAAGTTTAATAACAAAAGGCATTTAGATAAGTTAGAGGAGTATGTGGAACTATAAAGGACAAAGAATAAAAGAAAGAAAAGATTTACCAGCAGATGCAGTTGGCTTTGTTTACAGAATCTTTAACAGACAAACGGAACAAGTTTACATTGGTAAAAAGATACTGCTTAATAAACGAACTAAGCCTCCTCTAAAGGGGTATAAAAGAAAGCGAGTAACATACGTTGAAAGCAACTGGAAAACTTATACTGGAAGCAATGCAGAAAGTAAAAAATGGAAAATAGAAAATTGTTACCGAGAAATAATATACATTTGCTACAATCGAACAATGATGTCTTATTATGAGACAAAATTACAATTTACCAACGATGTTTTAGAAAGTGATAAATTCTTAAACGATAATATTCTTGGCAAATATTACAAACAAAAAATTCAAAAATACATAGATGATTCAAAAAACAAAGACGAATGAAGAGATTGAAGAGCAGAGAATGATGATGCAGCTTCTTGAAGCAGATGCAAACATTAATGTTTCAGAAGTTATTAAATACCCCCCAGTTTCTATTAGTTGTGGCACTTACATTGATACAGATTTTAGAGGTAATAAAACAGAATATCCAATACCAATTGGCACAGATGGTAATTTCTCTTTTGTACAAGCATTTCCTAAAGTTGGTAAATCATTTTTAATGAGTTTAATTGTATCTGCTTATCAAAGTGGAATCAATCAATATACTGGAATTATTAAAGGACATAGAAGAGGAAGAAAGATAATTCATTTTGATACTGAACAAGGTAAGTTTCACGTTAGTAAGTTAGCAAGGAGACCACTAATGATGAATAATTTAAAAAACGATGATAACTATCATATTTATGCTTTGCGTTCAATGAACCATCAAGAAAGAATTGAATTTATTGATTATATTTTATTTGATTTATTTGAAGGAAAAGAAATTGGTTTAATTATATTAGATGGAATTGCAGATATGGTAAGCGATGTCAACAATATGGAGCAATCAAATTTTATTGTACAAAAGGTTATGACTTGGACATCTAAGTTATCTTGTCATTTAATGACAGTTTTACATCAGAATTTCGGAAGTGATAAACCAACTGGAAATTTAGGAAGTGCATTAGAGAAAAAAGCAGAAACACAAATCAAGTTAGAAAAAAACGAGGTCAACAAAGGATGGATTACTGTTGAATGTAAGAGGAGCAGAAACAGAGGATTTGAACCATTTTCCTTTAAAGTTAATGATAAAGGTTTACCAGAATTTGTTAATAATGATTTTGAATTTTAATAAATGAAAACCTTATATTGCAACTATGCAAAGTTGGAAAGAAAAAGATTTATTTGATTGGTTAGATTTAAACTATTATAAAAGTTTAGTAAACAGTAAAAATCCAATATCAAGGTGGGACTGTTACGATATTGAAACTCAAAGCAGAATAGAGTTGAAATGCAGAAAAAAACACTATGATACTTTATTACTTGAAAAGTCTAAATACGATGCTTTAGTAAAAGAATCAAATAAACACTTTGATGTGCCAATATATATTAATAGTACGCCAGAGGGGATATATCTATTTAACTTAAACAAAATAGATTTAAAATGGTTTGAAAAATCATTACCAGCAACATCTGAATTTAAGAACAGAAGATGGATTAAAAAAGAAGTAACAGAAATTGATATAAAACAAGCAATAAAACTAAAATAAATGGAAACAATTAAACTATTAAACAACGAAGTATTTGACAAGCAAGACATTTTAAAAAAGATGTTAGATGATGAATTTTATTATGGCTATCTTGGTGTAAATGCATTATCTAGTTCAGCATCAAAGAAACTTTTAGACTCTCCTTATTCGTATCATCGTTCATTGACTGAGAAGCAAACAAACGTACAAGCGTTAAGAGATGGTCAACTAATTCATCTTATGGTTCTTGAACCAGAAAAGGTTGAATACTTAACATTTACAGAAGGTACAAAAGCATCAAAGAAATATAAACTAGCAGTTGAAGAAGTTGGCTCACATAATGTGTTTACAAATGCCGAGTATCAGAAATCAAGAAAGATATCTGAAAGGGTAAGAAATGTAACTGAGGTTAAGAAGATGCTAGAGGGTGCAAGGTTTGAAATACCAGCAATTCACACCTACAATGATTTGCCATTTAGAGGAAAAGCAGATATTTTAAAAGATGGACTTGTAATAGATTTAAAAACAACTGCTGACATTAAATCTTTTGAAAGGTCAGCTCATCATTTTTCTTATGATTTACAAGCTGCTTTATATTTAGAGTTGTTTAATGCTTTTGATTTTGAATTTATTGTAGTTGATAAAAGCACACTTGATGTGGGCATATTTAAATGTTCAGATAATTTTATTGATGGAGGAAGAAGAAAGTTAGATTTGGCAACAGAAAGATATTTAGATTATTTAAAAATAAAAGACATAGATAATTATGTTACAAAGTCCACATTGTAAATCCTTAGAGAATGTAGCCTATAAAAGTTGTATAGATACCTATTTTAGCCAAAGAGATAAAAAAGATATAGTTGAATACTGGCTTTATTTATTTAACGAACATAGATTCTGTGAAGCAAAAGGAGTTGAGAAAGCACTTGAATTAATTGATATTCACGAAGAATGGAATGGCAAAAGCTAGAAAGAATATAGTAATAAAGAACTGCAATTACAAAGCTCAACAGTATTGTTTTAAGAATGGTTTTTTAATTTATCCAGAACCATATGGTAATATGTTTAAAATATACTGTAATAGGATAAAAGGAAATTATTATATGAAAGGTCAGCAATTTAATAAAGAACAATCATCTCAAGCTATTTGGGATTTATACACTAAAATTTACAATTATGAAATTAATAAGATACGAGATTAAAGCTGGATTTTTTAAAGGCTTTTTGTTTGGGGTTAGACATTACCATTTTTATGATGAAGAAATCTATGAAGAAGATATAGTATTATACATTGGAATCTTTCAAATAATTTTAACTTTAATATACCAGAAATGATAAGCAAAAATAAAATGAATCAAAAACAAACAGTTGACTTTATAAATAAAATTTCTGGTACTAAACTAATTGAACACACAGATAAATTTAGTTCTTATGATGCATTTGATGACAATTACATTGTTGAGATTAAAAACAGAAGAGCAAACCATAAAGAACCATTTTTAGAGGTTAATAAAACTGTTATAAATACCAAGAAAGCAAAAGAAGAAAATAAAGATTATCTTTACATACAAGCAGATGAAACTGGTGTTTATGTTTTTAATATCAGTAAACTTAATTTACATTCAATACCAAAGAGATTCTATAACGTACCAGCAACAACTGATTTTAATAATAATGAAAGGGTAAAGAAAGAATTTTGGGTTCTTAAAAAATCTTATGCAACAATAATAAATTTATAAATACGATGAGAAGCACACAAACACACTACGACAATGGCAAAGATTATGATGTAATTGATATCATAAACGATTTTAACCTAAATTTTAGCAGAGGTAACATACTAAAGTATATTTGTAGAGCTGGAAAGAAAAAGGATGAACTAGGGGACTTGCTAAAGGCAAAGGACTATCTGGAGAGGGAGATACAGAGATTAAGAGAGGTTAAATAGCTTCTCTTTTTTTTTGTTAAAATGTTAAAGAAATGTTAAAATCTGTTAATAGTTTGTTTATAACATATAATTGGTTGTATATTTACACCATAATTAAAAACAAAACAGATGAAAAAATTACAAACATTAATCTTAATAATTGCACCAAGCTACTTTATAAGTAGATTTATAATCGGCTTAGTTTTTAACCTTTAAATTCAAATTATGTACAGAAAAAAATTAATTCAAAAGATTCAGCAACTTGTAGACAAACTACCAGTAAGCAACAGAAGAAAAGAAGCCAAGCAAGACTTGCTTAAACTTAAATTAACCGACAATGATAAGTTCTTCTTATTATTAAAAAACAAATACCAAAATGATTAGATTTATAAAAAGAGGATTTTATTTATTGTTTGCAATAATTATGATATGTATTGCAGCGTATATTACACTATTCTTTGCATCAATGATATTAGTATTATTTAACTCATAAAACAAAAAACAAATGGCAACAAACGAAAACAATTTATCAGAAGAAACTCTTGCAACATTAGAGATTATTAAAAATTATGTAAAAAGCAAAGACGATTGGTGGCTTGAAAGAAGGATAGACATTCTTGAAGTACAGATTGGAATTGAAAAGAACAACGCAAAAATAGAAGTTTATAAAAGCCTACAAAATGGAACTAATTAAAATAATTGATAGTATAGCACCAGAGTACAGAAACTCAGACCAATTCATAAATCCATTGCCAAATGAGGTAGAGATTCAAGAAGATAACGAAAGACATCTAATAGATGTGTCTTTTAAAGATGAAGTCTTAAAAACTAACATCTGGGATGGAGAGGAGCAATATCATCCAACACAAGAGGAGGTAAATTACATCTATATTTATTTGCAGACATTATTGGCAAAAGAGATAGAAAAAACAAAGAATTATTATCAAGAACACAATTATAATTATATAGATTTTAACAATTAAAAACAAACAAGATGAACACACAAGAAATTAAAAGAGGAGAGTACAATGCTTATTACCCAATAAGTGAATTAAAAATGGCAGAAATGAATAGGGATTTAGTGATGTCGCACGTTGAAAGTTTCAAATCAAAATTAAACGAGTTTGGCTGGATGATGCCAATTGTTATATCTTCAAAGGGGGATGTTATCGAGGGTCATAATAGAATCGAATGTGCAAAACTTTTAAAACAAAAAACAATTCCAGCATATGTTATTGATTGGGTTAATACTGGAGATGAAAAAGAGCATTTAAAAGCTATTATAGGACTAAACAACGGAAACAAAGCTTGGACTACTGCTGATTATTTAAAGGCATATTCAAGAGATAATTACGATTATAAAATAGTTCATAAAGCATATTTAAAACATTCAAATAATATCTCTGTTGGTAACGTTGCTAATGCTTTCTTTGGTAACGCAAGTAGAATGGAATTTAAAAAAGGTAATTCAAAAATAATAGATTTAAAATTTTCTTTATACATTTTAAGAAAAATATCTAATTTAGTCGTTAAATACACAAAAACAAATATACAAGCTTATTGTGTTAGGGAAATGATTTATACTGCATTTTCAAAAGCTTACAAAGATTATGATGCAATTGATTATATTTTTAAACAATATGGAAATCTTGCAAAAACAGAACACCCATCCGCAACATCAATATCAAAATTTAAACCATTAATGGAGGTGTATTTAAACGATTTTTATATGCAAAGAAACTTAAAAAACAATATAAAATAATATGAATATAACAAACGAGGATAATATGGAACTAATGGCAAGGTATGAAGATAACTACTTTTACCTTGCAATAGTTGACCCGCCTTATGGTATAAATGCTTCGGAGATGACTATGGGAAATGGTAAGAATAAGAAATATAAAAAAGGCAAAAAATGGGATAATGAAACCCCAAGTTTAGAGTATTTTAATGAATTACAAAGAGTATCTAAAAATCAAATAATTTGGGGAGGTAATTATTTTGCAGATAAATTAAATCCATCAAGGTGTTATATTTTTTGGGATAAGGGAATAAACGGAGACTGTGATTTTGCTGATGGAGAGTTAGCTTGGTGCAGTTTTGATAAAGTATTAAGAATTGCACCAATTATATATAAAGGGTTTTTAGGTGCAGACAAAGTAAGAATACACCCAACACAAAAACCAGTTAAATTATACGAATGGCTATTAATGAACTATGCTAAAGAGGGCGATAAAATACTTGATACTCATTTAGGGAGTGGCTCAATAGCTTTAGCGTGTCATAATTTAGGATATGATTTAACCGCTTGTGAACTTGATAAAGAATACTACGATGCAGCAATGAAAAGATTAAAAGAACATCAACAACAATTAACAATGTTTTAAAATGAAAGATAGACAATTACACTATTTAAAAGCAGTATTGCTTGGGCAACTTACAATAGAAGCAATTGAAGATTTGCAAGGAACAAACAAGTACAAGCAAAGCATAAAGAATCAAGGTAATAAGTTCTTGAAGATGCTGGAGCAATATGTACAAGAAGATTATGACGAGGTATATCTTAACAATCAAGAGATGACAACAAATGTATTAAGGAAAGTAAGTTCTTTAATGGATAAGATAAAAGGATTTGATATTGATGAATTGATAATGGTTGATGCAGTTATTGATAAATATATTGAAAATGAAGAATGGTTTAAGAAACACGCATCAGCAGAATTTTTAAAATTAGATTAATGTTAGAAAGAAGAAACTACGATAAAACCTTTGCAGATGAATTAGCAAAAGACTTTTGCCAGATAGCAAGGATAAACTTAAAAGATGGTTCAAGGTATGGAGATGCTCCAGCATTCAGAGCTTTACTCTACAAGGTTCTAAATGAACTAAACGATATGAATGATAGAATGATATCAGAATGGTTTAAAGAGCAGAAAATTGTGCGTAATAGGTCATCTATCTTTCACGCATTAAAAAAGGTTGGTACTTATTACAATTCATCAAGACCATTTAGAGTTGTTTATGATATCTATTTTAATGATAGAAGAGAGGAGAATATTAAAAGGGAAAGAATAAGATTAGAGAAGCTAAAAGCAAGAACAAAGAACATTAAGCAGATTGTGTCTAGGGTTGATTCTGATAGACTTAATATGTTAATTGATACTGTACCAGAGGAAAGAAGAGAAGAGGTGTTTAATGTTGTTAATTTGAGGATAAAGTCTTGGAGTTGGAAAAGTAAAGACCAGTGTGAGATTATTGAATCAAGTACATCAATGGATGGGATGCATTGGTAGATACAACAGATTGTACAAGGCACGTTTTAATGTGCTTTGTGCTTAGTTGTATTATTTAAAATAAATATAAATAATAAAAATAGTTACTGTTTTTTTATAAAAAGTCATTCTAAAATCATTATATAATTATATGTTTATTTAATAACTGATTTACTCTTATGTATTCAGATACATCCATATCTCTTGATATTATAATAAAAATATACTTAGATGACTTGGGGTAGCTATACCCTTTTTTAAAGTGTTAATAAATATCTTTTTTTATATAATTTAAAATACTTATCTTTTAGAAAACTAATACAATGCTTGAAAAAATATTTGACGCACATAACAAGTGGATTAACACAGTTCTTAAATTTGGATGCTCACAAGAAGAAGCTGAGGACATCGTTGGAGATATGTATTGTATCATTGGTAAGATGCTTACAAAAGGTTTAGATATCTCTTATGGGGATGATGTAAATTATTATTATATCTACTTGACATTAAAAACCTCATTCTTGCAGCTAAAGAAAAGAAAGGAAAAGGAGGGTAAGAAATCAATTGATTTAGTTTATAACTTAGAATCTGGAGAGTATATTGATTTTGAAACAGAAAACAATAAAGTTGAAGATGAATTAGAAAGGTTACATTGGTATGATAGGAAAGTATACAATATGATTCAGAATGAGTACACTATAACAGAGTTAAGTAATAAAACAACTATATCCTACCATTCTTTATATAATACGTTTAGAAAGGTTAAAAAGAGGTTAAAACAAAAGATAAATAAATAAAAGAATAAAAGAATGAAACTAGGAAACTTAATTGAACGCATTACATATTATACTGGTATCAAATGGATAGTCAAAAAGATATGGGGAGAAGACTGTGGGTGTGATAAAAGACAAGAGAATTTAAACGATATTGAATTATGGTAGATAAAATAAACGTATTAAGTTTGTTTGACGGAATGAGTTGTGGTCAAATTGCATTAGAACGCACGGGAATTAAAGTAGATAATTATTATGCTGCTGAAATTAAAAAACACGCAATAGAAGTAACGCAACACAATTATCCAAATACAATACAATTAGGAGATGTTACAAAGGTAAAAGCAAAGGATTTACCTAAAATAGATTTATTAATTGGTGGTTCTCCTTGTCAAGATTTTAGCAGAGCAAATAAAGAACGTAAAGGTGTTGATGGGACAAAGAGTAGTTTATTTTTTGAATATGTAAGATTATTAAAAGAATGTAAACCAAAGTATTTTTTACTTGAAAACGTAATTATGTCTGATTATAATTATTGGTTTATTTGTAATGAATTAGATTGCGAACCAGTAAGACTTTGTGGTAGCTTAGTAAGTGGTGCATTGAGAGATAGATTGTATTGGACAAATATACCTCCTTTTAGTTATGATTTAACTGGTAGGTTAATAAGTCAAATAACACAGCCAAAAGATACTTTAACAACTTTGCAAAGTGTTTTAGATAGTGGAGTTGCACCAAAAAGAAAACATACTTGTTTAAACACATCTTCTGGTGTTGGAGGAAAGCAAGAGTATTTAAGACATAGAAATAATACTACTGGTATGATTACATTGATTTATGAAGATAATGGAACTGTAAGGACTGTAAATCAAAACGAGTTGGAAAGATTACATAATATTCCAAAAGGTTACACATCTATTGTAAATCAAAAAAAAGCGGGAGATTTAATTGGTGACGGATGGACTACTGATATAGTAAGTCATATATTTAAAGGTATCTTAAAATAAAAAAAATTATGGTAGATAAAGAATTTAGAGAGCTTGAAAAGCAAGGGTACTTTGTAACAATTGATAAACGCTCAAAAGAATACAAACAATATAAGAAGTGGAAAGCTGAACCAAAAAAAGAATCAGAAGATACAATAATCTGGAGAGGGGTAAAAGATAGAACCACATCAAGGTTGTTGAATGCAGATTGGAAAACTCTCTGTAGTCTTCATTCAAAATATTTTAATCATAAGTATCAAGAAATTTGTTGTGATAAGCCAAAGCTAATTAAATGGATTGCAGATTTAGATGAAGAGCTATTATGAAAACTTGCAGAAAATGTAAAATAGAAAAGGAGGTTACGGAGTTTAATAAAGATAGGCATACTAAAGATGGGTTAACATACACTTGTAAGTCTTGTAGTAAAGAATATAGAGAAAACAATAAAGAACGTATAAAAGCAATACAGAGCGAATACAGAGAAAACAATAAAGAACGTAGAAAAGAATATTTTAAACAACACTATGAAAACAATAAAGAAAGTATAAAAGAAATTAATAAAGAATACTATCTAGCCAATAAAGAACACAGAAAACAATACTATAAAAACAATAAAGAACGCATAAGTGAACAAAAGAAACAATACTATAAAAACAATAAAAAACGAATAAATGAATTAAGAAGAGAGAGGATGAAAGTCGACCCACTTTTTAAAATGTCTTGTAATTTAAGGAATAGAACATCTAAAGCATTTAAAAACAAAGGATATTGTAAAACATCTGAAACACAAGAAATGCTTGGGGTTGATTGGGAAGTATGCAAGGCACATATTGAAAGGCAATTTAAAAAAGGTATGAAGTGGAGCAATCACGGAGAATGGCACATAGACCATATTATCCCATTAGCATCTGCAAAAACAGAAGAAGGATTAAAAAAATTATGTCATTATTCTAATCTTCAACCATTATGGGCAGAGGATAATTTAATTAAAAGTGCTAAAATAATAGGTCAACAAAATAAATTGAGGTTATAATTTCATTATATAACTATATCATTAAATTAATAATAATTTTTTTTAATTATGGATGGAAGAAAAAATAACGGAGGGCATAAGACTGCTGGAAGGAAAAGCAAGTCTGAAGAAATGGAGTTAGTCAGTATGTTAAATAAACATATTGATAAAGATGAGGCAATTGTTAAATTAAAATTAATGATTGATGAGGGTGATTTTAAAGCTATACAATTATATATGAATTATATGTATGGTAAACCAAAGGAGACAAAAGATATCTCAATTACATCAGAGCAACCTTTATTTGAATTATAATATTGTTTCAATCAACAACTGCCATAAAGAAATTACACGCTCTTACAAAGCGTAAAAAAGTCATTCAAGGAGGAACGTCAGCTGGTAAGACATTTGGCATCATCCCAATTCTTATTGATAGGTGTATTAGATATCCACTAACAGAAACAAGTGTAGTATCTGAATCAATTCCACATTTACGAAGAGGAGCAATGAAGGACTTTCTAAAGATTATGGTATCAACTAATAGATTCCGAGATAATCAATGGAATAGGTCAGCTTTAAAATACACATTTACAAATGGAAGCTACATAGAATTTTTTAGTGTTGAGCAACCAGATAAATTAAGAGGGGCAAGAAGGAATGTATTGTATGTTAATGAAGCAAACAATGTTCCTTTTGAAGCATACAACCAATTATCAATAAGAACATCTGGAGACATTTGGATTGACTTTAACCCAACTGCAAACTTTTGGGCACATAAAGAAGTTGTCGGAAATGATGATGCAGATTTTATTACCCTTACTTACTTAGATAATGAAGCATTACCACAAACCATTGTAGATGATATTGAATCAGCAAGAGAGAAAGCAAAGACAAGCGAATATTGGAGCAACTGGTGGAAGGTTTACGGACTTGGACAGATAGGAAGTTTAGAAGGTGTATGTATAAAGGATTGGAGAGAGATGGAGAAACTGCCAGAAGAAGCAAGATTATTATGTGGAGGGATGGATTTCGGATATAGTAATGACCCAAGCACTTACATTAGATTATACAAATACAATGATTCATATATCTTCGATGAAGTATTTTATCAAAAGAAACTTTTAAATGTAGACATCTCAAATCTATTAAAAGAACACAATGTAAAAGAGATAGTTTATGCAGATTCTGCTGAACCAAAATCAATAGCAGAATTAAGAACATACAGACATAATATATTACCTTGTACTAAAGGTAAGGATTCTATTGTATATGGAATCAATCTAATTAACCAAAACAAAATCTTTGTAACAAGCAGAAGCAATAACCTTATTAAAGAGTTGCAGTCTTATACTTGGATGAAAGACAGAGAGGGGAATACTATTAATAAACCGATTCAAGGTTTTGACCATTGCATCGATAGTTGTCGTTACGCTATTACATCTCAGTTAAGCAATCCAAATAAGGGGAAATACTTTATAAGGTAATGAGCAACGAACAGATGATTGCAGTTGTTGAATGCTTTATACATCATAAAACTGGCAAAGAAATACGCATAGCCAAACCAACAAGACCAAATCATTTTTTACTATTATCAAAAGCATATGAAATTTGTAAGGGTTTTTTTATAAAAATATAGACTATTATCATTATATAAGTATGAAGATTGAAATTACAGTACCAACATTGTTAAACGAAATTACATTAGAGCAGTATCAGAAGTTCTTAAAGATAGCTGAAGAGAATCCAGAGGGTAATTTTCTCAATGCTAAAATGATAGAAATCTTTTGTGGTATTCCTTTATCTGATAGTTACAAGTTAAAGATGTCAAGTGTATCAGCAATAATTGATATACTAAACGAGATGCTATCTGTAACACCAAATCACGTTGAGAAGTTTACATTGAATGGAGTTCAATATGGATTTATTCCAGACTTAGACGAAATGAGTTTAGGAGAGTATATTGATTTAGATAATAATATTATTAGTTGGGCAGAAATGCACAAAGCAATGAACGTATTATACAGACCAATTAAAATAAAGAAAGGAGATAAATATAGTATTGAAGATTATAATGTATCAAATCCAGAAGCGTTAAAAGATATGCCTCTTGATGCAGCAATTGGTGCAGTTTTTTTTTTCTTGAATTTAGGACTCGAATTATCGAAACATACGATACTCTATTCAAATCTGGAGGAGATGGAGAATATACAAGAGCAGCTAATTTCAACAAGCGATATGGATGGTACTCATCCCTTTATTCTCTCTCTGGAGGAGATGTTACAAGGCTTGAAGATATCACTAAATTAAACGCACATCAATGTTTAACAATGTTATCATTTGAGAAGGAGAAAGCAGAGATAGAAGCACAACAAATAAAAAGTAAATTTTAATGAAAGGATTTTACCAAGTAACGGAAACAATAAAGACTCAATTGTTATCTGACCCAAATGTAAAAACAGTTACAACTGGGGATATAACAAATATTGATTTATCAAAGCAGACTATTTATCCTTTATCACACATAATTGTAAATAATGTAAGTAATGATGACAACATTTTACGTTTCAATTTATCTGTTTTGTCTATGGATATTGTTAATATTTCGAAAAAGAAATCTGTAGATATATTCAGAGGGAATAACAATGAACAAGATATATTAAATACTCAATTAGCAGTACTTAATAAATTAGCACAAGTGTTAAGAGGTGGAACATTATTTCAAGACTTATACCAATTAGAAGGAACAACTAATTTAGAACCATTCTACGATAGGTTTGAAAATGAGATGGCTGGTTGGGCAATGACATTTGATGTTATTGTAAATAACGATATAAATATATGTTAAAGAATGTTCAACAAGAACTAAATAGATTTTCAAAATATGTTATACAACAATCAAGAACGAATCTAACAAAGGGCAAAAAGAATAGTTCAAAGGACTTGTACAATAGTTTAGATTATGATTTAACTGTTAGTCCAAATAGCTTTGCTCTAAGTTTCTTAATGGAGGAATATGGTATCTATCAAGACAAGGGTGTAAGTGGAAAGAAGGTAAAATATAATACTCCATTTAGTTACAAGGATAAGATGCCACCACCAAGCAAGTTAGATAAGTGGATAGTAAGAAAAGGGTTAAAAGGAATAAGAGACAAGAAAGGTAAATTCATTTCAAGAAAATCATTACAGTTTATGATTGCAAGAGGTATTTTTAATAATGGTATAAAACCAAGTTTATTTTTTACTAAACCATTTGAAAGAGCATTTAAGAGATTAGATGCAGACATAATAAAAGCATACGAATTAGATGTTGAAGAACTATTAAAATTTACAACCAATGGCAATAATAAACGCTAGGAGTCCCTACTTTATATCTGTAACAGATACTGATTTAGCAACTGCAACTTTAGATATAGAGATTTATACTGGAGACAAAACAACTGGCTATACTGGCACACCAACTTATTCTTTAAGTAAACAAATAATATTAACCACAACGCAAATATCTTTTGAAATAGCTGAACTAATAAGAGACTATTTAGATGCTTCTTTTAATGGAGACTATGATACAACTGCTGAGGGTTCTGCTAAATGGGTAAGAACTATCTTAACTGCAAAGGATGGGAATGGTGTACAATTATCACAGACAATAAGCACAGATTTAGCTTTTGATAGTTTCTTATATTTTCAAGAACCAAACACCTTTTCACTTTTTTACAGAGCTTTGTTGATGTCTCAAAGAGATATAAATACACCACCTCTTGCAGATTACAGAATACCAATATACACAGAAAAAAATCCAACATTATTATTCTTGGATTCTGCTGGAGCAACACAAAGAACAGTATCATATACCACAAGCACACAAAGCAATGCTCAAATAGAATCAGTTGAGTTATTTCCAGAACTATGTGTAAACGGAAATTTCACAACAGATAGTGGATGGACAAAAGAAACTACTGATTGGACAATAAACAATGGAGCAAGTTTTTTAAATTCTTCTGATTTAGCAATTGATAGATTATTTCAATCTTCTGCTGGTTTAACTGATGGGGTAAATATTACCTCTGAATTTACTGTGACAAATTTTAGTGGAACTGGTACTGCTAAAATGAGATACCCTTTTCCTATTCCAATTACAAGGAATGGAGTATACAGAGTTTCTGGAGTTGGAGAGGCTACCGAAAGAATACAATTTGAAGCACAAGCAACAGATTTAACAACACCTCTTACTTTCTCTATTGATAATGTATCTGTTAAAAAGACTGTAGATGTAAGTAGCATAAGAATAACCGATGATGATAGTATAACTTTATTACAATTAAACGAACAATGTCCAGATAAATTTGAACCATATAAAGTAACTTTTACGAATAGGTTTGGAGTTCTTCAAGATATGTATTTCTTTAAAAAGTCAATTGAAAAAATGACTACAAAAAGAGAGAATTACAAAGCAAATACATTAACATCAAGTAATACTTATAGCACATCTAATCATACAAATAGAGATTTTAATATAATTGGCAATGAATCAATTTCTTTGAGTAGTGGATTTGTAAGCGAATCAAACAACGAAGTATTTAAACAACTTATGTTGTCTGAAAGGGTTTGGATAACAAGCACAAATAATCAAGTACTGCCAATCAATATTAAGACAAGTAGTATTAATTACAAGACGAGGTTAAATGATAAATTAGTTGAATACACAATTGAGTTTGATAACTCTTATAATGTTTTAAATGACATCAGATAAATGCAAAAAATACAACTATATATACAAGGTCAAAGAGTAGATTTATTTGATGATGAAAGTGTTGTTTTGACGCAGACTATTCAAAATGTAAAAGATGTCCAGAAGGTATTTACAGACTATTCAAAATCCTTTTCATTACCAGCAACAAAAGAGAATAATAAAATATTTAGACATTATTACAACAATTCAATTACAAATGGATTTGATGGAAGGAAGAGGGTAAGTGCTACTTTAGAATTAAATCATTTAAAATTCAAAAAGGGTAAGATAAAACTAGAAGGTGTTGATTTAAAGAACAATGTACCATCATCTTACAAGGTTAGATTTACTGGTAATACAGTAACTTTAAAAGACTTACTTGGAGAAGATAAATTAAACGCTTTGAATAGCTTGGATAGTATTAATTTAGTCTATGACTCTTCAAGTATAAAAAGTTCATTTCAAGATAATCCATCAACAAACGATGTTATTGTTCCTCTTATAACACATACACAAAGATTAACTTATAATAGTCATTCATCAGCAAATGATGTTGGAAATTTGCATTATTCTAGTTCTGGAGGTGGTTCAAATGTACACGGAGTTTCTTGGAATGATTTAAAATATGCTTTAAGATTAGATAGAATTATACAAGCAATAGAAATAAAATATGGTATAACTTTTAGTAATGATTTTTTTACAAGTACAAACGAACCATACTACAATTTGTTTATGTGGTTGCATAGAAAAAAGGGAGATGTTACATCAACTGGAACTGGAAATATATTAGCACAATCTTTAGTTAATACTTGGACAGTAACACACAACCCAACTCAGACTGGAATAATAAATGTATCTACTTTAAATATAACATCAACAACTTTAAATCCATCATCAAATTCATTTTTTCAATTTGGAGGATTAGATTTAGAGCTAAGAACAACAAGTACTGACTCTTATAATGTATCAATTCAAATAAATGGTCAAGAGGTGCATAGAGTAATTGATGCATCTGGAGATTTAGATATATCTGAAACTGAGTATAATTTAGTTGCTGGAGGTTATAATGTGATAATTGAATCTGCTGACAATATAACCTTTTCTGAAGTAACTTGGGTTTTAGAAACTAGAATTGGTACTGGGTCATTTATTACACGATTTACATCTGCTTCTTTTACGCATAATAATTCTTTTAGTTTTATCATATCACAACAGATACCAGATTTAAAAACAATAGACTTTTTAACTGGTGTTTTTAAAATGTTTAATTTAACATCTTATGTTGATGATAATACTGGAGAGGTAATTGTAAAAACTTTAGATAATTATTATTCTGGGGGTGTTTCTTATGACATAACAGAATTTATTGACAGAAGCAAAAGCACAGTAAATGTTGCTTTACCATTCAAGGAAATAACATTTGAACACGGAGACACAAAAACACTACTTGCAAAACAACACGAACAACTAGCAGCTCAGACTTGGGGAAAGATGCATTACAATCAAGTAGGAGGAATAGATTTTGGTGGGGATATTTACAAGGTTAAAACACCTTTCTCGCAATTGAAATATGAAAGATTAAGAGACTATAACACAGATGCAGTAACATCAATTCAATATGGTTATTTTGTTGATGATAATCAAGAGCCATATTACGGAAAGCCTTTATTGTTTTATCCAATTAGAAACAATGGTAATAATATTTCTTTTGTTGAAGATAGTACAACTCATTCAGAAATTGTAAATTATAACATACCATCAAATAGTGTTGCTTTGTCATCTGCTACAAGTAAGTACAATATAAATTTCAATCAAGAGTTTAATGAGTATGGAGCTTTATCAGACCCAGCAGATAATGAGTTTACAAATACTTTATTTGAAGCATACCATAAAGATTATATTTCTGATGTGTTTGATGTAACAAATAGGTTAACAAAATTAACTGCATATTTACCATTAAGAATTTTACTTAATTATACACTAGCCGACAGATTTAATATTAGTGGAACTACTTATAAAATAAATAGTATCAAAACAAATATGTTAACTGGAAAGTCTGATTTGGAATTACTGAATGATATTTATTTACCTCCAGCTCCAACGATTCCACCAGATACAACACCTCCAACTGTACCAACAAGTTTAACAAGTTCAAACTTAACTGCGACATCATTTATACTTTGTTGGAATGCTTCAACAGATTCTGGTGTTGGTGTAAAGAGTTATTCA
>Ga0208303_1000306_pt1 | contig 20327 bp, 25 predicted proteins | sample CB_VirMetaG_2_FD_184537 | JGI IMG/M metagenome (GOLD analysis project Ga0208303, IMG submission 184537) | Freshwater to marine saline gradient viral communities from Chesapeake Bay - CB_1504_2 Viral MetaG (SPAdes) (version 4) | ecosystem: Environmental > Aquatic > Marine > Coastal | place: USA... | reverse complement strand
TCCACAGTTATTGTAAATACTTATTTATTTATACGTATTATTAACTTGACTTTGTAAAAGTTTCGTACAAAAACTCTGCGAATATTTCTTGAGTCTTTTCGCCAGGATGACCATACTCTTTCATGTCTTTTAACTCCCTACAGAGAGTGTAAAGGTCTTTGCCCTTTCCTAGTCCGACTCTGCTGTCAACGTCAAGAGATTCTATAGAAGAAATTAACCATTTCTTGTAATCCGGTATAGAGTCTATTCTGAACGGTTTCTCCAAAATCTTCTTAGAAGAATCATCAGCATGACTGTCCGTCAATACCGACATAACATTAGACCAGTTTCTTTTATGAAACACACCTTGTATCAGTTTGATTCCAGCTGCATCACAATAAGACTCCATCATCTTCATCTTACTTAGGGTGTGCATAATATCGGTCTTAGAGTCATAAGCAGTATCAAACCAATCTTTCATCACACGTCTCTTGTCTTTATCCCATATCAATTCGGTGCGTAACTGAGAGAACTGCGTAGTGTCAGTTTGACGGCCAATCTTCACATCGCGGTCATCGGGCATATACTCTACAACTTCCGAACGTTGCCACGCAGACCACATCACAACCATGTGCGTTACTTTGTTAGGGTTTTCATGAAGGTAGTCTGTGACCTCGCGGAATATCTTTTCATTACATGCACCACACACACCACGGTTCTCATAGTCCAATCCCAGTTTCCTAGCGACTATAGAAGTAAACGTGAGTCCCCAATGTGTGGGTGGGTCTTGGTCAAACCCTTCTAGTTCATCACCCCAGACGAAACTACAACCGGCAGTTAACAACATTACTTAAACAGTTCCTCGTAAAGTTCATAAACTTCATTAGTTTCTGTTCGAGATTCTTCGAGGTTTCTCTTATGGAAGATGTTAGCAATCTTTCGGAAGTGTTTCTTGTCCACACCGTATTTCTCGTTCGTGACATCAACGATGTCTTTCATCAACTCTTTCTCTGCATCAATACGTAACATGCTGTCTGACATCTCTCGGATTGCCGCTGCAACCTTTTCTTTATCTGGGCCTATCATAATACTATTTTCACTCCACTAGTCGCTTCAGTCCATGCTGATGAGAAATCATCGTTAGTTTCGGTACATAGTACATACTGTTGAAACGTAATCTCTTCAGGGTTCTCTTTACTTGTCATGCAAACACCACGGGCGAAACCAATACCTTGTTCACCATGAATCAACATGCGAGGGTCTTTAATAGTAATTGCACCATTGCTATTGGTACTCTTTAACCGGCCAACATACTCACCACTTACTGTAACTACCGTAACTACTTCATTATTTTTCATTCTTCACTCTCAATTTCATCAATTAACATATCACGCATTGCTCTCGCTTGCGCATCTTCAGGGTTGTTCACACTACCATTATTGACAAACTTATACGCTAGTGTAATTCGTTGACATCCCGCGTAAGCAGCGTGCCAACAGTGTAAATCTTCTTCGTGTCCCGCACCAAAGTAATAGTGTCTACATTGCCAGCCAGGCACATCTTGGATACGAGTAATCTTATCAGTCTTCTTATCATAGTACTCAAAGAAACCATCTCCGGTCTCTGACCATGTAAATAAGACTTGATACGCGTTCGCATCATAGTTAGTGTGCCATCCGACAAAACCGCCTGGCGGGTAATAGGAGAGTAATGCGGACGTGTGCGCACCAATCTCCGCAGCGAAGTCATACTTGACCTTCTGCATAAAGTCTCCCCACATTTCCTTATCTTCACGAACCATCTTAGAGATAGGTTGAGCGAAGTAACGGTCAGGCGGCCCTACTAACTCAGGATATCTGGACAAACATTCATCAAGATACTCGCGAGAGGTGTAGTACTCTCCCTTGTGGATATCATCATACTCATGATATGTCCAATACTTCTCATCGTTATAAGAAGGTTTTGATAACATCTCATCAGAGAAACTGTCGAGCACTCCCAACAGTTCCTTATTACGAATAACAACTTCACTCATTACTAAACATCGTCCTCTTCTTCATCAAATTTCTCATTCGCTCGTTGCAAATCTTCTTCTGTACAAACACCCATTTCTATCATATAAATTACTGCCGCGCTTATTCCTTCCTGTCTTCCTATCTTCTTTCCCAAGAAATGTGAGGTAAAAAGTAACGCCAACGCAATAAAAGTATGCGCGTATGGATCCATAATGGACTCCTTATAGTGTGAAGCCTTCGAAGTTCATCTTCTCAGAAGAAATTCGTTGGCCTGAGTTAGAGTTATCAAAAACTGGGCCATGGTCTACTTCTTTATTTAGTGGAGAATCATTTTGGTCGACATCAAACAAACGCATTTTACTTCGGTCAATACCTACAACGAATCGTTGATTTTGGCCAGGGTCATTATATCGGTTCTTTAACTGTTTCACCAATATCTGTCCCTGTGCATTCAGTTCATCATTACTAATCAGGGCAAACATCAAATCTGCCGTGGCGGGAAGACCGAACGATTCGGACGTATCCTCAAGACCCACATCATCATTACTATAACCGGAACGGGTAGTCTGGGTTGCAGATACTACCGGAACATCAAACTCAACAGCAAGGCCACGCAACTCTTCTGCGATAGATTTGATATATGTATAGGAGTTGATAGCACCCCCCATAGACTTCATCCTAGAGGACGAACAGATGTTCAGGTAGTCGATAAATATTATATCTGGGGTGAACTTCTTCTTTAGTTTCAACTCGTTCAGGAGCGCACGGAAGTGGTTTGAGTGCGCACTACCTGTCGGATATTCTTTGATAATTAGTTTACCCGTGGTCTTATCTGCTACCTTCTTCACTCGGTCTGAGAACATATCTTTACTAAGATGTTCTAACTGGTCAATAGGGACGTTCAGTAAGTTAGCATCGATTCTTTCTGCGATACGTTCTTCGGACATCTCTAGAGTAATATACAGAACATTCTTATTCTGACTCATCGCAGCTGCCGCAGCGTGACACATGAACAACGACTTACCGACACCAGTACCCGCAAGAGCGATATTCAAAGTCTTGTTAGGTAACCCACCTTTGGTGATACGGTTGAAGTAATCCAAGTCCCAAGGTATTCTCTCCTCGTCCATGTTGTAGAAGTCCCACCGAGAATCTACATTTTCTAGATAGTCGTGGCCGATGTTAGTGTCAAAGGACACGGACAGTGCCTTGGACAATACATCAGGGATTGCATTCTTGGATAGTTCTTGGTGTTTACCATCGATGATAGAGATAGACTCCATCACTGCATTGAATACTGCACGGTCTTGACACCACTTCTCAGTGCGTTCTACTAACCATGACAGGTCTTCTTCAGCATACTTGAAGATGTCGGGAAGAATGTCTATTGTGTGACGATAGTGTTCGTCTGACATTCTATCTTCCGAATCAATCTCAATCTTGAGAGCTTCTTTAGAGGGGAGGTTGTTATACTTGGCGATATACGCAGTGAACTCTTGGAAGATACTTTTGTAAGTACCTTCGAAGTATTCGGGGGAGAGGAAGGGGGCAACCTTCCTCATGTACGAATCGTTAGTCAGTAGATTCCGTAGAATCGTCTGTTGTAGATTGATGTCCGTCATTTGAATCCTTTTTCTTTATTGAACCAGTCTCGATGGCCGCTTCTAAAATATCACCTAGTACTTCACCTACAAACCCTTGTAGGTCAACATTGTCTACATTATACACGGTTGGGTCTTCTGTGTCAACAACATCGAAGTCGAAAGTTATATTTTGTTCATCACCATTAATACGAACATTATTATAACGGATGGTTACATCATTGTAGGGTGCGCGTAGTAAATCTACGTTCCACCCATCAACGCCCTCCGCAACTACAGGGACTAATTTATAATCTAGATTTTCTGACGGTTTATCTAAATCTAATTCTTTCATGCTACGGCTTCCTCAACGAAGGTTTCGGGATTGATATCGCTCTTGTATCCGATCTGATAAGTCTGTTGAAGGAATGTAGCGAAATCACTTGTTTCGAAAATAGGTGCCCAGAACTCATTGGACAGAGTATCCTTGGTACGGAACTTCTTATCTTCTGCTTCGGTTCCATGACAACGAGAGTACCAACCATTACTTGGTTTGATAACATATCCACCAGCCAATGCAACTTCGAGGAGACCAGAGTTCTTTTCAACACCACCGTCCCAAGAGACTGATATTGGAATCTTAGATTGTTCTTTCACGAATCGAGACTTCTCAACCTTGATGACAAAGTCGTAACCAGTAACTTCAGTACCAGTCTTGTTTTGTCTACGACCGATAATCCAGATATTGTCGGCAGAGTAATAGATACCAGTACCACCACTAACTACATCTTTTGGAAACAGACCAATCTCTTTATAAGTGTGATTGATTGCAAGCATCGGAATGTTCTTCATCGCAAGATATGGAGTCGACATACGGAACAGACCTTTCAGTGCCTTCGCACGTGACATGTCCGCAACACCTTTCTCGTTCAACGCATCGTCTAGTTCTTTCTTAGACGCAAGATTACCGATAGAGTCGATAACGATAATAACCTCATCATCACGAGTCAGGTTCTCTAGTTGGCTGATAAGGTCAAACTTCAACTCTTCGACATTTGCAATAGGTGTGTGCAATACACGACTAGTGTCAATACCGAATTGTTCAAAGTATGATTGAGGAGAACCGAACTCGGAATCATAAAACAACATGACCGAATCAGGTTTCGCATTAAGATATGCGCCTGCCATGAGCAATGCGAATGATGTCTTAAAGTGTTTAGATGGCCCTGCAAGGACAGTAAGTCCTGGCGCAATACCACCATCTACGGAACCAGACAATGCAACATTCACCATCGGAACATCGGTTGGTACCATATCTTTCTCTGTGAAGAATTTACTCGTCGATAGTGTCGCTGTTTCCTTTATCTTCGAGTTCTTCTTCAGTTTGTCCATTATTGACATTTTTGCCTCCAAAATTTACAAATGTAATGTTATTAACTTTTTCACGTTCATCAAGGTCGTATTGTACACGATAAGCACTATTGATGTCAAGTACTTTATGTAATAAATCGAAACTAGTTGTAGTTCCGTCAGCAAACTCATGTGTTGAGAAGTCTAAGAATGCTCGTGTGTCTTTTGGAAGACATGCGCCACCGAATCCACGTTTACCATCAAAGCCTGGCACACGGGTGTGGCCCATACCAACACGGTCATCACTGCCAGCGGCACGGACGATAGTGTTAAAGTTGCAACCATATAGGTTGACCAAATCATATAACTGGTTGAAGAATGTAATCTTGGTGGACAGGAATGAGTTAATAGTATACTTTACAAACGATGCCTCATACGCAGTCATTCGGTGATAGTCGTTAGACTCACACGCACCAAAGATTTCATATACGTCAATAAGTTCTCTTGCAGCTGTGGGCATACCACCAATGACGTGGAACTTAGCACCAACGAAGTCTGCCTTAGCATTCTTCTCAGTCAGGAACTCAGGGTTATAAACGAAACGATCGACCTGTTCTCTGTTCATTGCAGAATACAGACGGTCAATTGATTCTGGAGTAATTGTAGATTTCACCACAACCAGTGCATCGGTATAGTGTAGGCACTTAACAACCGAAGCTTCAACAATAGAAGAATCTACCGATCCATCATCATTGGATGGTGTGGGTGCACATATAAAGAAACACTTAGGGTGACGGTCTGCCGGAAGATCCTTCAGAGTGTCAAGGTCAGTGTCATACTTTGGATCATAGTAATTGAAGTCCACGAGAGGATGCATAAACCCATACTCGACCGCCTGGCCAACAAAACCATGACCGACAATACCTATTCGAAATCTTGAGATCTCTCCTTCGGGTGTTGTTCTAGACATTATTTAATCCCATTATAAGTTTTATACCATTCGTAAAATTTTTCAACGCCCTCTGTAATACTAACCTTCGGTTCATAACCAAGTGATTGTAGTTTGGAGGTGTTTGACCAAGTCTCTAGAGTATCAGCAGGGTGTTTAGGAGCAAGATTCTTAATTGCTTCCTTACCTGTGTTCTTCTCAATCTCGGAGATGAAGTCCATCAATCCGACTTGTTCACCACGACCTATATTGAAAATTTCTCCCGATGGGATATCATTGTTGCCTAGGACAACCTCAATACCATCAAGGATATCTTCCACATACGTAAAGTCACGTTTCATATCACCGTAATTATACACTGTTATTTCTTTTCCGTCAAGTATATTCTTAGTGAAGTCAAACAATGCCATATCAGGTCTACCCCAAGGCCCATATACTGTGAAAAATCGTAGACCTGTAGTGTTCAGTCCAGATGACTGGAACTGACATTCATTTGCCCACTTGGTATAACCATATGCGTTCAACTGTTTACCAGACTCTTGACCTTCAGTCCACGGAACCGGAGAACCCGCATACACGCACGAGGTTGATGCATAGACGATACGGGTATCAGGAAGATGTTGCTTACAGATATCAATCAAGTTCTGTGTAGCATCTATGTTATTCTGGTGGTACGACTTCTCCTTTCCCATAGAATCCCGAACGCCCGCCATTGCAGCAAGGTGAATAATAGTATCGGGTCGGAAGTCTCGCAATAGTGCTTCTAGTTTAATCTCGTCTTTTAGGTCACATCCCCAGATATCTAGATTGAAGTGTTTCATCCGATCTACTTTAAGCTTAGGTGTGTAAAGGTGGTCGTTGAAGTTGTCAACTCCCTTTACAGTAAGTCCGCGATCCATTAAACGTTTTGCGAGTTGGGAACCGATAAAACCTGCGGCTCCTGTTACTAATACTTTATTCATTTAACTATTCCTGTAAATATATTCTAATGCCCTGTCTGCTTCTACAGTCAGGGGTCTGTTCTCATACCAACTACCAGTCTCACGGTCAAACTCTCTACACATATCTGCAATCTGAGTTGCAGTGATGGGATATCCTTTCGCATAAGCATTACCCGCAATCGCAAGCATTATCTTATACATCCCAGAATACCAACCAGTTTCGTTGATTGTTTGGTACTCGATGCCTAATCGTTTAGGCCAGAAAGGACAGTCGCGGTATGACGACCATCTGAAGTCGGTATTATTTAGACTGTCCTTACGGTGTTGAATTACCGCCTGTTGCATCTCTACTGGAAGTCTGTCTAGGAAGGTATTACCAGTCTTTTCATGGTATGGGTGTTTAGCAATCAGTTCAGAGGTGTTTAGAGAACCCCCTTGGTTAGTAATAAAGAAAGACTCAGCATCCGGATACTGTGCGGGGACATAATACATGCGAGCGAGGTCTTTGGTCTGTGGGTCACCCAGTTCACCCAACTCAGTATTCAGTGCATACCAGAACGCTTTGATGCGGTCATTATCAATATGTTCGTCTAATCGAAATACGATTCTAAACTTGAGATGGTCGTCTCTGCTTGATGCAGTGTTGTACACAACGTAGTCGTACTGCCCAAAGAGTTCGTGCAGCTGTTGGTTAAGGACTCGTACATTACTAGAGAAATCGTGATCATCAACATCAACGCAACACCAACCACCCCAATAGCGAGTAGATTTATTACTACGCGTAGTATCCACTTCGAAAACAGCAGGACTAATAAGAGGACTAGAATTATTTCCACCTTTCTCTCCTTTCTCTCTATACATTTTTAGTAGGACATTTACGAACTTGTCCCAATCATCAAGAACCATATGGCGATGGGTCTTGTTATCGAACTGATTTTTAAATATAGTTAATTCGTAATTCATGTGACCATTATATCATAAAGTGGTGTGTCTGTCAATCGAAGAAATCTTCCAATGATGCTTGTTGTTCTCCGGTAATATACTCTAGAAATCCACTTTCCGACAACCCTCTAACGAATAAAGTTTCCCAATTGGTCGAGCCGTCTCTATTCAACCTGTACCAATGGTTTATGTTTCTATCTTCCCTGTATTTTTTCATAGAATGGTTGTCGGTGTTCCAAGCATTTTTTACCGACCATTCTACGCCATCGATAATGAAATCTACGCCTTCTGGTCTATTCTTATCACGGCCAACGAATATAACACCCTCGTCTTCACTAAGGAAGTTGTCTCGTATATAATTTTCTAAACTTCTCCCGACATTTTGTTGGAGACTTCGTATTCTCTTATAAATTGATATTTCATCCTTGGTGAAGCAATGTTCTATAATCTTATCCAAAGAAGTCCTCCAATGTGGCACGAGGTTCTGCCGTCCAACCAACTGCGTCCAGAATTGGTTCGAGTGGGTCTAGGAAAGTCTTACTGAACATTAGGTCATAATCTACATGTTTATGCAAACCAAGTTCTTCGGGGAGGTGTTGAGGATACGCCACGACATTTTCACCCAGACGATTCGGAACTTTCAGATAGACAAACTTTACCTTCTCGCCTGGCTTGACCAGTTCATACCTATTGCCTAGTTTACTCTGATTGATTAGATTGTTATAACACAAGGATCCACGCACGTGTATAGGAGTCCCCTTCTTGAAAATAGTATCTCGATCTCTCCACTTCTCAAGATTGGAGACTCCGCGAGGGAACGACACCTCTTCGGGAGGCAAAGACTTGAACAGAGTCTTGAAGTCACGGATAAATCCCTGTGTAGTTTCCTCGGTACCTTCCACAAGTACACGAAAGATTTCTTTCATCTTGTCACGGACAACCGAAGGAGTTGATGACTTGATTGCCTCGATACCCATCATCTTGAGCTTAGGTTCTGCGTACTGGACACCCTCGTTATTATGCACGTTCAGGATGTATCGTTTCTTTGCCATCCAGATACCACGGTCTGCAATTACCTCACGACCCATCTCCATACGATTCTCATACGCACCAGTGACGAGTGCCATCTCCGCATAAGATGTTTCCAAAACTTTCTCGAAGTGCTCGGAGCATATCTTGTCTAGGAACTTAACAGGATTGTTCGGAGAAAACTTCTCGACCAGATCACCCATGCGAATATACACAGAGTCAGTATCGATAGCAACAACGTAGTCCTCATCTGTTTTGAGAACATCTTGCATCGCACCATTCACTGCACGTTCTGCCCACTTAATCGCAAGTTGACCAGCAAGAGTAATCGACTCTGCAACACGTTGATCGAAGTAACGGAACCATCGGTTACCCAACGCACCATAGAGGGAGTTCATAAGAATCTTGATCGCCATCTGTTGGTTGTCGAGAGAAGAAATCTTATATTCTAATTCCTTGGACGGATTTGTCTGCATCTCTTGTTGGGACTTCAACATCTCCTTCTTTATGATGCGTCGTTCGGTGTAGTACTGTTTAATTACGGTAGGGATAACACCTTCACGATCATGCGTGAATCGAATCCCAGTAGGAGCTACAGAGTATCCTGGCTGTCCTATGTTTGCGGTACCATCTAGGAATTTATCCACAGACACACCGTTCTGGAATCCATCCATGACAGTCTCGGGCGACATGTTATACTGAACAATGATATTGGGATATAGAGAGTTTAAATCGAAAGAGGTTACCCAGTCATGAGATCCAACTTGTGGGTCTTTCACATAACCACCGGAATATGGTGTCTTAGGTTTCTCGACTTTCTTGGGAACGGCAATGTTTTGTTTGTTCAACAGTCGATAGATGATGGTATCCCAGATGGCGGTAGTACCAAGAGTGTCGTTATAGTTCACACCCGCCTTATAGGCCATAGTGAAGATAAGGTCGATGAGGTCGAGTTTGACATCTAGGTTATGTACTAACTCAACGTCCTTCACGTTATAGTCAATAAACTTCTGGTAATCCTTCTCGTATAACGTGTGGAGATTTCCATGTTCAGCATATGAGAGTTTACGTTCACCCAACACAACGTGGGAGATATGGTCGAGTCGATATGATTCCTGTTGTCCTAGAGTATTGTAGGTGAACTTCTTGAAGACTTCCAAGTAGTCGAGTTGTTCGATGCCTTCGAGAATAAACTCTTGGTTCAATTTACCATTGATAGTGGTGTTGCGTTCACGGATGAGTCCCCACGGAGACATACGCTTTGCCAGAGTATCGTCACCAAACAGTTTCACCATTCGATTATGGAGATAGGGAATATCAAAGAATCGTGTGTTCCATCCGGTAATTACGTTAGGGGCATACTCTTCGAATCGTCGAACGAACTTGCGGACAAGGTCAACCTCGTTGTCACACTTGATGTATAGGACATCCTCACGCGTGGGCGTGTAGTCACCACAACCCCAGACCCAGTAAGTGCCTGTGTTCTCTCGCATACAGATAGCGGTAATAGGATGTGCCGCATCTTCGGGGGCAGGGAAACCATCGGCCGAGAAGACCTCAATATCGATGTTAGCGGTCTTGATTAGACTGCGGTCATATTCGATACGGTCGGGCCACTCTTCCGCAATGAATTGTGCGACATAGTTAGTATTGCCTGCGATTTCGAAGTTAGAGACGTTCTCATAACGTTTGTTGAAATCTTTGGCGTCTGACATGGATTCGAAGATAACGGGTTGCATCGGAATACCGTCTAGGGTAGTCCAACCTTCCTCGCTTTCTCCGGACATGAATAGTGTGGGTTTGAATGGGATTCTATGTTTTACTTCCTGACCGTTCTCGAAACCACGGTATAGTAGTTTGTTGCCGAAACGGACAACTGACGTATAAAAATTAGACATAGGTACTCTTTTGTAGAATGATATAGGTATTATAACAGAAAAAAATGGGGATGTCAATCCCCCGTTTGAAACATTATACTTTCTTTCTCGGAGTATTTACCAAAGATATTTCCTAGAGTTAGGGGAATCTTTTTAAGGGTGTCAATGACATACTTCTTTTTGAAATGAGTATCTACTGTGGGATACTTGATAATAATCTCTTCCTCAACCACCAGAACTCGATCCATATCATAGTTTAGATAACACATGAAGAAAGGAACACCCTTCCGAAGAAACTTTTCTTTACGTCCAAGGAAGTGGATCGACTTATAAAAAGGAGGCCAATCTTTCTTCCAAACACTCCACCGTTCTAGATCGAAGTTGGCTATGCGTTTATTAGTACCTCTCTCTACAAGTGCAAGGTCAACCCCATACTTACCCTCGGGATCATCATCAGTGCGATCAGGATGAGAAACCCAACGATAGTCCCCTAACTCTATATAGTTTTTAATATATTTTTTGAGGGGATGACTCTCACCGACCATTGTAATGAATCGAGAGATGTCCTCGGAATCGTCAAAACTATCTTGACGATCCGAGTATGAACCCCACTGTGTTTTGAGTTGTTGATTCACATGGTTCATAATGTAACGAGCTCCCTTTCAGATCGGTTGTTGTCTTGAGGTAAGAAACCCTCAATTCTCCAAGGGAAAGAACCATGTTCTTGGTGATACTCAAACACCTTGACAAGAGACCTTTCGAGAGATTCAAACTGTTCCGTCATTCCATCACGCTTATCGTCTAATGAATGTCGTTCGGTAGGCGACTTAGTGTGACAAATGAAGTAACTCTCTAGACCTTCTGTTGAGTACTTCTTAACAGCGTTCATTATGTACTCGTACTCGTAACCCTCTTTTACTGTCCAACCAGCTTCTTCACGATTCTTATCCTTTATACCACCCAAAGAATAATCATGTTTTTTAGTGAAGTCTGCAATGTCTTCGGGAGTATAGATGTGGTAGTCCTGATATCCACCAGTATCACGTATTGCCATTTGAATGGCTTTGTTTATTGTGTTACCGTGAATCTTGTCCATCCCCCCAAGATACTCACGCATAGACTCCTCGTCATTTTGGATGAATCCCTTGAAGACAGCGTAGGTGAGTGCATTACACAAGTCTTGTGCAGTTGCACTTTTACTAGGGGCATGATTGTTCTCCAACAACTGAAATTTCAGACGGGCATTGTCACTATCAAACTTGTAGACCGAGAATACCATTTCCTCGAATTTGACTTGTTTTCCAGCGGCAACACGGTGCGCACCACAGACCAAACGGTATGTATGAATCTTACCGTCAATCTTTAGTGGTTTTGGTAGTTTCTCAACTACAGGAAGGGTAAGACTCAAGTCTTGACCCCCATTGCGAAAAGAATCCGCAATTCCATTTACGTTACCTATGTCTATAGTGTAACGAGAGGGATTATTATTTCCCGTCACATCAGATTTAGGTACATAGATATCTTCTAGTTTAATTGTAACATTTTCTTGGAAGACGGAACCAGTAGAGGCGAGTAGTTTTGCTGTAACGTTTGCAGGTGTTGGTTTTGCTGTTGGGCTGTTCATAGTTTTTTCCTTTTAGTTTCCAGACATTATTGTACTGGAAGTTTAAGTTTAAGTTTGGTGTACCGACCATTTGTACAGTACACCGTTATATAGTACCAAACCATCTACAGTTTGGCAACACTTTTTTACCGAATAATGTCAATTTCTTCGGGGTTGGTATTCCACGTCTCAACTGTTGTGCGTAGTCTACCTTCGGACTTGAGAGTCTCATATCGTTTAGACGCTTTGTTGCGCCACCACTCAATAACATTCTCAACTTCGAATCTGTCAAAGTTTTCTGATGGTTTGATTTCGTCGGTCTTCAAGTTCATGTAGTCCTTGACTGACTGGGCCTCATGACCATACGTACTATAATACGAACGCTTACGTTCTGTCAATCCTTTCGCATCTACAATTGTCTGACAGAACTTATTATATGAATTATCATCCACACCCTTCAGTGACGCTTTGATGATAGATGCCATCTTTGTCTGAGTCTTGAGTTTACGTGACGACGCGTCAGCGGGAACAAGATAGTCACCTTCGTTGCGTTGCTTGAACCAATCATTGAGAGACCGGAACTTTTCATCATTGATAAGTGGAGCAAAGTTAGAGTCTGTCAAACCACTATGACGTAGGAACGGACGCATACCGTCATACATGGAAGAAGACTTAGTAGACCCATAGAGACTAGTTGTTTCGAAAAGACATATGTTCGCATCATACTTTTTGTTAAGCGCACGACGAACTTGATGAGAACAACAGATGGCCGCCAATAATTTTCCTCCCAAATAATTGAAACCCGCTGGTTGTACAGGAACGATATTGAATCCCATAATAGCGGACTTATTGAAACGATGCATCACGTCTGGATTCATGGTGGCGAGAGGTGCACCCAACCACTCATTGCGAGGACGAGAGTTGATAGTAGGAGAACCGAAACGAATCATACCGAATATCTGTCCGGTGTTCTTCTCCTTGACCATGTAAAGTAGTTGCTTGCCGGGGATTGACGACTCGACTGGAGCGGAAGTTGTTATCTCCATGTAGGTCATGAACTGGTCTTGTCGACACTCGAAGATAGAGAACTCCATGTCGTTTGGGTGGATGTTGAAATCATCGAAGACATCTGTCTCAGGGCCCATGCCCGGCAAAGAAGCAGGGAAAGTTTTCATCCTATCCATCTTTATGGAACGTTGGTATTCGTCAATACGATTGAAACTTCCGAAGAACTCATCGAAGATGTTTGCAGCATATATTGCATCAGTTTGGTTTAGAATCATAATAAATCTCTCATTCAGTTGACACATTATACACTAATATAACGACCCTGTCAATCAATAACTTTAAAAAACTTGTGTCTAGTCCAAGGTTCATCTTGGTTTTTGTCACTGTATCCGTGATGCTCTTGGGTCACAGACAAACGTTTTGAAATCAACTGAGTAGTTGGTGTCGGAATACCAGTCTTGTGTTTATCTCGTTTATTGAAGTAAACTCCAATGTCACGTCCTACGCCTATTGTATCACATTCAGTCCAAGGATGCAAGGCGGTATTACGAATTCCGTAATAATTTATTTCAGGGAGTTCTAGGTGTCGAGTGGTGAATGTTCTGAAAAGACGTTGGAGAACACAGTATGGGCCACAGTTGATAGGGAAATCCTTCTGTGTTAACATATAGTGACCCCAGTGCGCGAAACTCTTGTCCATGCAGTACATACCCATGAACAATCCTATATTCGCGTAGAGTGTGTTCTCTGCGTACTCAGAGAGTAGTTTGAAGGACTCGTATCGTTCTTCGAGTAACCAAGTGTCATGTTCCATAATCCAGAACTTCTCGTCAGACTCTCCCTGCTGACGCATAAGTTCCCAGTGAGAACACATACCCGCCTTTTCTGTAGGGGAGTGATCATCTGGGTTTTGGCCAAGAGTGTCTGCAAGCATAAGACTTTTAGACCATTTGTACTTATCTACATGTTCTTGAAAATCGGGAATTTCTGGTGTTATGGCATCGAAGGTTTCGATGGAGTCGATGTAGCCATCATCGATGGCACGTTGAAAGGAACGTTGAGAGAGATAGGCATACTCTTCAGACCGTTCATTACCTTTCATAACAATTTGTATTGCTTTCATTTTTTACCCATAAAAAAGGAGGAGACACATCGCGTGTACTCCTCCTATTTATTTACATAATAGATGTTATGCAAAGTACTACAGTTACGGTACATACTAGAGTGATACCCATAAAACCTAATCTTTCTAGGTCTTCGGAATCACGTCTAGCCATGTAGGCCTTTATCTGTTGCATTAATTGTCTCCTCGTTTAATAGTTGCGAGTCTAATGTTTGAGACCCATTGATTTCAACTTTACGAGGCCGCTGACTTTCAGGTATTATGACTTCCAAATTAATGGCAAGTAGTCCTTGACTGAAATCAGCTCCCATTACTTCAACATACTCCGACAGCCTAAATTGCCGCTCGAACTTCTTCGTTGAAATACCCTTGTGGATATATTCTCTTCCTGTATCTTTGTGCTGCCCTCGAATGGTCAGTGTTCGGTTCTTTACTTCGATTTCTAATTCATCCTCGCTGAAACCAGCGATTGCGAGTTCGATTAGGTATTGATCCTTCCCCGTCTTTAATATATTATGCGGGGGGAATATATCACCCGAGCGCCTTGAGATACGGTCTAATTCATCGATCATGGTATCAAAACCGACAAATGCCGAACGCGGAAATAGTTGTTTTGCTGTTAATGTCATGTTGTTAACTCCTAGATTATTTAGCAAGTTTAAAAGGATGCCCGACCATCGGCACATCCGGTACTATATATACAAATTATAAGAATGAAAAGTGAAATATTATCACTTTATTTAATTATCTTCGATATCTCTGTAAGATATCCAAGAAACAATCGTCGTGGTCTTCTTATAATAAACCACAACGAGTGATTAGTAATAGATTGAAGGGTCTGGGTCACCCTCTACACCAAATGAGAATGAAACACGAGATTCTCTTGGGAATACTTGGTGGTGAGTTCCACGGGGTAAGTATGCGTACATCCCTGGCTCGAAGTCGAAAGGTTCGTTATTGTCGATACCTTCCACCTTTAAACCAACCGTGCTGATAACCTGAACCAAAAACACATCCATAGAATCTTTGTGCCAAGGGTATGACCCACTTGCCCGGCCGAAACCACTGAACGCAATGTTCGTGATTTTGTTTTCGTGTAAAGCAAAGACTTCTTGCATCTCTTCATAAATTCTTCGTGCAAAGTCCGGTGCACTACCGCGACTGTGAAAAGAGTTTAGTCCAATACGCATTTTGTCCGAATTACGGTCGTAAAGGTCGTTCGGGTGAGAATCCATCATAGTCATAAATTCATTCCAGTTATAAGTCGACCCCATATCAAATGGCAGCCGACCTATAAATGGTGTTTTAGTTCGTATGTTTTCTTCTCTATCCTCAAATATTCCATAATTATCTGACATACTACTTAGCTATTCCCAATATTATATTTTGGTTGTAGTGTCCATTCAGACTTATCTCGAAATGAGATAATTTTAATTTGTCTCATTGGAGCACAATCACGTGCTACTTCTTTATTCACAATTCCCACTAGTCCCCAATCTGCAAGCAGAGTGGCGATAGTGTTACGTCTTTCCATATCAGACGTTTCTAGATTCGACTTCTTACCATCCAACAAGAACAACTCTTTGAAGTGGACGATAAAGTACCTACCCTGTTTATGCAAGATGTGACACGATTGGTATAGTGTGTTGTCTCTCCGAGATGCTACACCTATACGAGTTAATGTTTCTCTGACTTTTAGAAAGTCATCTGGTTCCGATAGGCTGATTTCCAGCATCATATCAGAGTTCCATTGGACAAGATTATTCTCTTCCACCTTTTGCTACCTTTAGTTTGATAGTTTTTATTTGTGATTCCGTTAAGAGCCCAATAACTTGTTTCGCCTTTTGTTCACTGTAACCAAAATATTCCTTGATACACTCCATGTCGGCTCTTTGTTCAGGTTTGTCCCATTTAGAGAATCGTTTCTTTTTCCTTACAATATTTATAAGAAAGTCGTATTGCATCTTATCATCTAAGTGATGTAATCTGTTCATTTCATTGGACATGAATACCGTGTCCGGAAAATAAGACAGAGACCTATTAACGACAAACCCATTATAGTACTTGGTATTATCTTGGTCTTGGTCAATGAGATTGACTTTAGTATCATTTATACTTTTCAGAAAGTCAAATGGACTTAGTCTACTATTAATATTCATTTTTACACCACCCGCTTTCATAATCACGCCAGTATAGTTTCTTGATGCGGCGTATCTGCTGTTCGGTCAACACATCACCATACATTTTCAAGGAAGTCTTATTATCCCAAATATCCAACTGGTCGGGAGACAATACAAGTCCTGAAGATTCGTTTAAGAATACCATAAGTTGAGAAAGTTCGTCAATATGAACAATCAGATTATAATCATGCGTACTGTTCATATACCAAGATTGAGTATAAAAATGATTATTTTTAAATAATCCACCTTCAATCTTATCCAAAACAGTGTCCAACTCTTTATCTAAACTCGGTAGTTCATTCAAACGACCTGATTTAATATACTTCGCTTGGTTGGCCAAAATATATTCACATGCAGATTTAAAACGGTCTACAGGGTCACGTTTAACTGCTATCCGATAACTATTTTTTCTAAAGGGCATTTCAAACTGACAACTATAGTTTTTAACGCAATCCATTCTATATTTGCGGCCTACGTACTCATCATGGCCCTGATAGATACGATAAAGTTCTTTGATAGAAGACATGCCGTTTTTAGGACACAGTCTAACATCAATGTTGTTAGGAAAATATAAAATATTATCAGCAGGAGTCATCTCATAATGGTGTATGTGAGTTCCCATTTATTGTTTAATCTCCACGTTCGCCATGACTTCAGTCATACATGCGACAAGATTCAATTCGTGGTCTGCGACAAATGCATTCTTGTACTGGTAATCCGCAAGGATTAACACCAACTGAGGAATACTGTTGGGCGCGACATAGTCATACATTTTATCATAGACACTACGGAAGATTGACGCTGGTTCAACATCGATGTTGTTTACTACCCACGCTCGCATCTTCTTGAAGTTCTTATCACGGATTGCACCGAACAACTGAGAGTAGGTATCAGAGATATCTGCACTCGCGCTGTTAGGGACATTGAGTGTACCGGAGACAGAACCTTTCTGGCACTCATTCAGTACGCGCCTCCAATCTGGAGCATGTTTCATGATGATGTTAGCCAATACGTTTTTATCGTACTCCACACCTTCTTGTTGCAAGATTCTTTGGAGACGCTGCATGAACCCGCCACATAGCGAGGTCATAGTTTTCTTGTTGAAGTTAAAGGCGTATTTGGAACACCTTGAATGCAGTGGTTCGATAATGCGGTTCTCGAAGTTACATGTCATAATAAAACGACAGTTGTTAGAGAACTCTTCAATAAACCCACGGAGAGCGGGTTGCGTTGACTGTGGATTCAGATAGTCTGCCTCATCAAGGATGACAACCTTATAACCACCAGATAATGACACCGATGACGCGAACTGTTTAATCTTGCCGCGTAGGGTATCGATGTTGCCCTCTTCAGACCCATTGACAACAATGTAGTCCAGTTCTAATTCTTCACAGATGGCACGGGCCACTGTGGTCTTACCAGTACCAGCGGTACCAGTGAACATCATATTTAGTATTTCTCCACCGTCTACGATGTTCTGAAATGTTTGTTTTAGTTCATCCGGAAGGATTGTTTCAGAAACTTTCTTCGGACGATATTTCTCAACCCACAAAAACTCATTGCTCATTGTAACTCCATAATAAAATAATTAAATAACGAGGACTATTATACTACAATAAACCTCTCATGTAAACAACCATTAGACCTTTATTTATCAAAAATGATAGTTTAAAAGGTATGATTTTTTCTGATACGGGTAATACAGATTTTAGTTGGAAGGGGTGTCGTTTTAGACACTTTAGGGAATGGAGCCCGCGATAGGAGTCGAACCTACGACATCCTGATTACAAGTCAGGTGCTCTACCAACTGAGCTACACGGGCCTTCGTTTCTTACGTTTTTCTGAATATGACCTTATTATGTATATGCGGGTGAACGCAGTAATTGAGAACCAGAAAGTGATTATGTTAGTAATCCAGAATGGATCTGTTATACCCCACTGTTCTATAATTAACCACAGAAAAAATATGTTGAGCGGATAATTAATCATTGCCCCCGTCAACACATGTACTGCGGACTCTTTAGCAATATTGGAATTTAACTTTAACAATTAAGGTGGTCTCTTGAATCAAATAAGGCATATTATATATAAGTTCAATTCAAATCATATCTTGGGCAAAGACATTATGATTCAAGAGACCGATAAGGGTTTACTTCTTCTTGGTGTCCGAATCAGCTTTCGCAGACTCTTCGGCAAATGCTTTCGCGACATTTTCGTAGAGTGCGACAACTTGGATTGCTTGGTCACGTAGTTGACCGACAGTAGTCAGTTCTTCACCTTTAAAACCACCACGGGTCACTACAGTGTCGACAACAGCAATACAAGAACGTGCTACACGGTTTGCTAGGTCATTTAATGTTTTTTGTTCTTCAGTCATTTTAGGCTCCGTAAGTAGATGACTTTTCAAGTGCAATAAAATATTGCGTATCTGAATCAGTTGATTTGAAATGAGATATTAGTTTAGTTGAAACAGAGACTTCATAGTCACCACCCAACAGTTTCATATTTCCCACACCCATGATAAAGTTGAAGTCAGTTCCTTCGGGGAAAGAACCTTCGGCCAATACCGAGTATGAGTTAGACGTGGAGTCATTGGCATCAACTACAGTAATCTCAATTGAATTTCCGTTTGGACGGATAGAGATGTTGTCATAACCAAGTGCAGATGACGCACGTTTAATCTTACTTAGAGTTTCGTTAGTAAGCAAGAACTTGACTTCACACTCAGGCATCACGATATCTTTCTTAGGAGCAGAAAGCATCTCAGGGTCTGAGTAGAAATATTTAACAGAAGATAGACCACTACCGTCTGATACGGTACAGAAGTTCTCACCGAAAGTGATTGATGGACGATCCACCAACGACAATACAGACAAGAACTCAGAGAGGTCATAGATACCGAAAGTGTTCGGAAAGGTCTCTTCGATCTCAGCTCGAGATACGATGTTCTTTGCTATCGACATAGTCTTCAGGACGTTACCGCCATTGACTACAATGTTTGGATTGATTGTCGAGAAGTTACGCAGTATCTCGACCGTGCGACTAGATAGTTCCATTGTTGTATTCCTTAGTTAGTATGGTGACCATTATACAGAGTTTACACCCGTGTGTCAAGTGCTTTCTTTCATTCGACTGAAGTTTTTATCTTTAACGAATGTCAGCTTGCGTTCGAAGTGAGCATCCTCAAGTTCAGTCTTGTGAGAGATTACGAAGACGTTAGTGTCTTCTTTCAATGTGTCGATAATCTTCATAAGGTTATCTACACCTTCACCGTCCAACGAAGAGTCGAACGTCTCATCCAGTATCAACAAGTTAGTCGATACAGAATTCTTCATCTTGGCAATCTGACGCCAAGTAAATAGTAGGGACAGGTCAATACGCTGTTTCTCACCTTCGGAGAACGAGTCGTAAGAGAACGTGTCGCGATATCGTGACCGGATGGTTTCACTGAAACTATCATCTAGTTCAAAGTGAACGAAGAAGTCTAGAATCTGCAAGTACTTGTTGGTCAACTCATTGATGACCGGAATGTACTGTCGGATAATCTTAGTCTTGATTCCCGTATCACGAAGCAACTCACCAGCAATACGATTGTAAGATGCCTTCTCATTAAGAACATACTTCTCATCAGTCCGCTCATGAAGTTCCGAGTCTAGAGAGTTAAGGTCAGTGTTGGCCTGTCCCATGTCGCCCGAACTATCCGCCATGTTGTCCAAGTCGGTACGAAGTTTATCGATAGACCTTTGTAAAC
>Ga0208303_1000305_pt1 | contig 20327 bp, 10 predicted proteins | sample CB_VirMetaG_2_FD_184537 | JGI IMG/M metagenome (GOLD analysis project Ga0208303, IMG submission 184537) | Freshwater to marine saline gradient viral communities from Chesapeake Bay - CB_1504_2 Viral MetaG (SPAdes) (version 4) | ecosystem: Environmental > Aquatic > Marine > Coastal | place: USA... | reverse complement strand
TAGAGTCTGAGTGGTTTAATCAAGGAGGCTATGGGAATAGATTCGCTACAAATTTTAATCACTTTCATAGTTTAAGATTATACGCAAGGGGAGAACAGCCAGTTCAAAAATATAAAGACGAACTTGCCATAAACGGAGACCTTTCTTACTTGAATTTAGATTGGAAGCCCGTACCTGTAATTTCAAAGTTTGTAGATATCGTTACAAACGGTATGACAGAAAAAAAATACGAAATTAGTGCGTATGCACAAGACCCAGGGTCTGTAAAGAAAAGAACTGACTACGCTGAATCTTTAATGCAAGATATGATTGCTAGAGAGCAATTAGAAATGATAGAGCAGCAGATAGGAATTAATGCATTTAATACCGCTGACCGCAACAAAATACCAGAGTCTCAAGAAGAGCTTTCCTTGCATATGCAACTAGACTACAAGCAATCAATTGAAATAGCAGAGGAAGAGGCTATAAATCAAGTGCTTGCTAAAAACAAGTTTGACGAAATAAGGAAAAGATTTAACTACGACTTAACCGTTTTAGGTATAGGTGCTGTTAAAACTAATTGGAATAAAGCTAATGGGGTAAAGGTAGAGTACTGTGACCCTGCAAACTTAGTTTACTCATATACTGAAGACCCTAACTTTGAAGACATATACTATATTGGAGAGGTTAAGGGTGTTACAATACCTGAGCTTAAAAAACAATTTCCTAATATACCTCAAGAAGAACTAAAAAGAATTGAGGATATGCCAGGCAATAGAGACCGTGTAACTGGATGGAAAGGATATGACGAAAATACAGTTCAGGTTTTATATTTTGAGTACAAGACTTATAACAATCAAGTATTTAAAATAAAAACAGGACCAAACGGATTAGAAAAAGTTATACAAAAATCAGATGACTTTAATCCACCTGAAAACGATACATTTAAAAAAGTATCAAGGAGCATAGAGGTTCTTTACAGTGGGGCTAAAGTTCTTGGAACAAACACAATGTTAAAATGGGAATTGTCCGAGAATATGACAAGACCATACGCAGACACTACTAAGGTAGATATGAACTATGTGCTATGTGCGCCAAGAATGTATAATGGAAGGATTGAGTCTGTTGTAAGTAAGATTACAGGGTTTGCTGATATGATTCAAATAACACACTTGAAGCTACAGCAGGTTATGACTAGAATGGTTCCTGATGGAGTATTCTTAGATGTAGATGGTTTAGCTGAGGTTGATTTAGGTAACGGAACAAATTACAATCCTGCGGAAGCACTTAATATGTATTTCCAAACTGGTAGTGTTTTAGGTAGGTCTATGACACAGGATGGGGAATTAAATAGGGGTAAGGTTCCAATTCAAGAGCTTACTACATCAAGTGGAGGGGCTAAGATACAGTCTTTAATTCAAACATATCAGTACTACTTACAAATGATAAGAGACGTTACAGGATTGAATGAGGCAAGAGATGGTTCAGCACCAGCTAAAGATGCACTCGTAGGGCTGCAAAAGATGGCCGCTAATCAATCAAATGTAGCAACAAGACATATACTTCAGGCAAGTTGTTATTTAACGCTTAGAGCCTGTGAAAATATATCTATGAGAATTGCTGATTCATTGCAGTTTGCCTTAACGTCTAACTCACTTCAGAACAGTATTACAAAGTTTAATACAGCAACATTGTTAGAGATGTCTACTTTAAACTTACACGACTTTGGTATATTCCTTGAACTAGAGCCAGACGAAGAAGCTAAGGCTCAGTTAGAGCAAAACATACAGGTATCTCTTCAAGGTGGCGGTATAGACTTGGAAGATGCAATAGATATACGACAAATAAAAAACCTTCAGCTTGCAAACGAAATGCTAAAGGATAGAAGGAAGAAGAAAAATGAAGCGGCAAGAGAAGCTCAGTTGCAAAATATTCAGGCACAATCAGACGCAAATGCTCAGGCTTCAGAAAGAGCTGCTATGGCAGAGGCTCAAAAGCAACAGATTGTAACAGCAGAAAAAGTAAGTCTTGAGCAGGCTAAGTCTCAGTTTGAAATAGAAAAGATGCAAGCAGAGGCGGAAATCAAAAGAGGTCTTATGGCTGAGGAGTTTAATTTTAATATGCAGTTAGCTCAAATTAGAGCTAATGCTGAATTGTCAAAAGAACAAGATATTGAAGATAGAAAAGACAAAAGAGTAAAAATACAAGGAACTCAGCAATCTGAACTTATTGACCAAAGAAAAAATAACCTATTACCGAAAAATTTTGAAAGTTCAGGTAATGATGTATTAGGGGGAATTGGGTTAGACCAGTTCGAGCCAAGCTAAATAGAATTTTTTAATTTATATTATATTATATTATGTCAGAAAAAGAAGTACAACAAGAAGGTGACTTTAAAATTAAAAGTAAACCTAAAATGAAAAACCTTGGAAAGAAAAACGAAATAACTAAAGTAGATTTATCTGCCAATAAAAAAGTTGAGGAAGAGGTTACTAAGGTTAATTTAAAAGAAGAGGATGCCAATAAAGAGCAAGAAACAACAACAGTGGTTGCAGATAAACCAACCGAAACTGTACAAGAAGTGGATACAGAAGTATCATCAGGGGAAGACACCGTTCAAGATGAAGGGGTCATCACTATCCAAGAAGTAACAGAAGATGATGTAGAATCTGTATCTAAAGAGGTATCGGAAGCAGTTGCAGAATCAAACAATACTGGTAAACCTCTGCCTGAGAATGTAGAGAAGCTAGTTTCGTTTATGGAAGAAACTGGGGGAACTGTAGAAGATTATGTTAGATTAAATGCTGACTACAGCAATGCAGATAACGATACATTATTAAAAGAGTACTATAAAAAAAGTAAACCGCATCTTAATGATGACGAGATTAATTTCCTTTTAGAAGATAACTTTTCGTATGACGAAGATTTAGATGAAGAAAGAGATATACGCAAGAAAAAGCTTGCGTTCAAAGAAGAGGTTCAAGAAGCCAAAAACTTTTTAGAAGACTTGAAGGGTAAATATTACGATGAGATTAAGTTAAGACCAGGCGTAACCCAAGAGCAACAAAAAGCAATGGAGTTCTTTAACCGATACAACGAAGAGGAGAGCTTAAATAACCAAAAGCGAGATAGGTTTAAAAAAGCTACATCTGAAATGTTCAACAACGACTTCAAAGGTTTTGATTTTAACGTTGGTGACAAAAAATTCAGGTATGGTGTAAACAATCCAACAAGTCTTGCTGACAAACAATCTGATGTCTCTAACATACTTGGAAAGTTTCTAGGAAAAAATGGAGAGGTAGCAGACCACAAAGGTTATCATAAAGCGATGTATGCTGCGTCTAACGTAGACAAGATTGCAAGTCACTTTTATGAGCAAGGTAAAGCCGATGCTGTTAAGGAGGTTGTGAATGGTTCTAAGAACCTATCAGACGAGCCAAGACAGACTGCTGGTGATAGCGTGTACATAAATGGACTTAAAGTTAAAGCTATAAGCGGAGTGAACTCTTCAAAACTAAAAATTAAAAAAACAAACTTTAAAAATTAAAAGAAAATGGGACAATTTGGAACTAACGACCCTTTAGGCGTATTTAGCTTAAAGCCAATGCCAACAAAATCAGCTTTAGCTGAAAATTATTTAGATTTTACTAGCGGAGCTGGTAATGACTTTGCTCAACAATACTTACCAGAGCTTTATGAAATGGAAGTGGAGCGATATGGAAACAGAACTCTATCAGGATTCTTAAGAATGGTAGGTGCTGAAATGCCAATGACTTCTGACCAAGTTGTATGGTCTGAGCAAAACAGATTACACATCGGGTACGAAGCTGGTGCTGGGAACCTTACAGTAACATTGAGTGGTAATAACACTGCTGCTGGTTCAACTATTACATTTGGTGCTGGACACTTAGAAGGTGGAAAACATTCTGTAAGAGTTGGTAACACAATTGTTGTTGCTGATGCTGCTACTGGATTAATCACCTTGAAATGTTATGTATCAGCTGTTGCTGACACTACTATTACAGTATTGTCTTACACTACTGCTGATTTAGTTACTATTGCAAATGGAGAAGTAAACTTATTTGTTTATGGTTCTGAATTTGCAAAAGGACAAGTTGGAATGCAAGGTTCTTTAGAAGCTTCATTTACACAGTTTAACAACAAGCCAATTATCATTAAGGATACTTACCAAGTTAGTGGTTCTGATGCTGCACAAATTGGATGGGTTGAAGTTGCTGCTGAAGATGGAACAAACGGATACTTATGGTATTTGAAGTCTGAAGGAGAAACAAGACTACGTTTCCAAGATTACTTAGAAATGGCTGTAGTTGAAGGCGAACTTGCTGCTGCTGCATCTGGTGTTGCTGTTAATGGATTGAATGTTACTGGCGTTGCTGCTCCTACTGGAATTGATACTGCTGGTACTGAAGGTCTTTTTGCTGCTATCACAGCAAGAGGTAACGTATACCAAAACTACGCAAGTGGAACTGGAACAGGTGGTGCTGGAACACGAAGTGCTTTAGGTGACTTTGACTTAATTCTACAGAATCTTGATAAGCAAGGAGCTATTGAAGAGAATATGTTATTCTTAGACAGAGCTACTTCTTTAGACTTTGACGATATGTTAGCTGCACAAAATTCTTACGGAGCAGGTGGTACATCTTACGGTGTATTTGAAAACTCTGAGGAAATGGCATTAAACTTAGGATTTGACGGTTTCAGAAGAGGTTCTTATGACTTCTACAAGACTGACTGGAAATACTTAAACGATGCTACAACTCGTGGTTTAGTTGACAATATTGAAGGTGTATTAGTTCCTGCTGGAACAAGTACAGTGTACGACCAAATGTTAGGTACTAACATCAGACGACCATTCTTGCACGTTCGTTACAGAGCTTCTGAAGCTGACGACAGAAGAATGAAGTCTTGGATTACTGGTTCTGTGGGCGGTGCTTACACTTCTGATTTAGATGCAATGACAGTTAACTTCTTATCTGAAAGATGTTTAGTTACTCAAGCTGCTAACAATTTCGTATTGTTCACGGCTGCATAATTGCAAACAACAAACTGTAGTGATTGCCCTCGTCTTTTAGGCGGGGGCGATTATTACTTTTATTTTTTTTATTAAATTTTATTATATTATGGCTACAAAAGCAAAAGAAAAAACCACAGAAAAGTGGGAAGTAAAAGATAGAAGATACTATCTAAAGAACGGAATGTCACCATTGACATTTACATTAGCAAGTAAACATTCACAGAGACATCCTTTGATGTACTTTGATGAGGAATTAGGTTACGAAAGAGAACTTAGGTATGCAACAAACCAAATATCTCCATTTGTAGATGAACAAAAAGGTCCTGCAACATTGGCTCACATTATGTTTAGAAACGGAGTGTTAATGATTCCAAAATCAAAACAAAGTTTACAAAAGCTTTTATCACTATATCATCCTCAAAAAGATATATTATATGCAGAACAAGACCAAGTTGCTGAAGCGGTAAACCAATTAGAGGATATTGAACTTGAAATTGAAGCTTTAAATTTAGCAATACAATTAGACTTAGACCACGCAGAAGCAATACTAAGGACTGAACTTGGAAGTTCTGTAACTAAAATGACAAGCAAGGAACTCAAGAGAGACTTAATGCTACTTGCTAAAAGTAATCCTGCATTGTTTATAAGCCTTGCACACGATGAGAACGTAGAGCTTAGAAGCTTTGGTATTAGAGCGGCAGAAGCAAACATTATTAAGTTGTCTCCTGACCAAAAAACATTCAAGTGGGCGGCTAACGGCAAGAAACTAATGGAAGTGCCATTTGACGAACACCCATACTCAGCATTAGCAAGTTGGTTTAAAACTGACGAAGGTATGCTAGTATACAAAAGTATAGAGAAAAAATTCTCTTAATATGTAACTATATTTATGGGGTAGGCTAACTTAATGGTTGGTCTACCCTTATAAATAAAACAAAATATTAATATGGCAATAAACGTAAATGCGGTATATAAGACTGTATTACTGATACTCAATAAAGAAGAACGAGGGTATGTTACTCCTGATGAGTTTAACAAGATTTCTGCCCAAGTACAGCTAGAAGTATTTGAGCAGTACAGTGATGACTTAAATCAACAGTTAAGAGTTCCTCAGTCTGATACAGATTATTCTGACAGAGTTTCTAATATTGATGAGAGGCTTGCCATATTCAAGACATTCGGTACGGCCACATATGATGCGGCAACGATACCAACCAACCCTTACTTCACTCTACCAACAACCGACATATACGGTGACACGGTGGAGTTTTATCGGTTAGGAGCTGTTGTATATAATGATGCAACTGAATTGCAGAGAATGCAAAGAATGGACTTCTATAACATTCAAAAATCTCCTTTAACCAAATCCACAGAATCTTTCCCAACTTACTTGTTTGAGAATGAAAAGCTATTTGTAAAGCCTGACAGCATTACAAGCAATATAGGTGTAAACTTCTTAAGAAAACCACTAGACCCTAGATGGGGGTACTCTGTTGGTTCTGTTGGACAGTTTGTTTACGACCCAACCGTTTACGGGCCAAACTTAATAAACACAGGAACTGGAACTTTAACATCTAGCATTACTACAGCCTTAACGGGAGGAACTGCTGGAACTTACAATAGTGTTGCCACTACAGGCGGAACTGGAACAGGGCTTATAGTAAACGCAACAGTTGTCTCTGATACGTCAGTTACTATAGATGTTGCTACGGCAGGAACTGGATACGTTTCAGGAGATGTAGTTAGTATTGCGGCAGGATTGTTAGGTGGTACTAGCACACAAGTAGACATCACATTAACCGATACTGATTTTAATGCTAATAGCACATATGGTTCTACACAAATAGAGCTTGATGTATCTGAGCAAACAGACGTAATACTTAGAACATTGTTTTACTTTGGAGTTGTTGTTAAAGACCCACAAATAATACAAGTTGCTGCAAGTCAAGTACAACGAGATGAAATAAACGAAAAAAGCTAATAAGATATGCCAAATCCAAATGGTGGTTTAATCACCGAAACTAATGCACAATACTACGCTGGACAGCAGTCTTTTAAAGGCACGGGTGTAGCGGACTCATTGTTTACTTGCACCTTTAATACAGATTTAGTTTTAACTGTTGCAGGTGTATCTAATACAAACTTTTCTGTAACAGTAGATGGCGTTATAGCTACTAACTATACATTTACGCCCGACACAAAAAACGCTATAAAATTTAACATTATTGGAGGTGCTGTGATACCTCCACTCAATTCAGATATAGTTGTATCTCTTATTGTAACTGCAAAAGAAAGCAACTACGGAGGCTATCAGTACACATCGTTAAATGATGTTATTAATAACTTTATGGTTGCTTACGTTGGAGCAGGTAAGCTTATACCAAGTGCTAAGAGAACTGACATAATATTTCACGCAAAACGTGGGATGCAAGAGTTTAGTTACGATACACTAAAAACAATCAAATCTCAAGAGCTAACTATATCTCCAAGTTTAACAGCAGTTATACCACAAGACTATGTGAACTACGTTAGACTTTCTTGGATTGATGGCCTAGGTGTAAAAAGAATCATATACCCAAACACAAATCTTACAATAAACCCAGCACAAGCTCCTGAGCAAGACTCAACAGGTCAAATAGTTCAAGACAACCTAGGAGAGAATGTAGACACAGACCCGCCACAGACAGTTGAAAGGTGGAGAGCCGCTGACGACAAGAATATAACAGGACTATATCTTGCAGATGCTGTAAATCAAGGATACAATGTTGACGATATGTATGTCAATAGTTTATACTGGGGTGGTGCATACGGTCAGAGATATGGAGCAGACCCTGTTCTAACTCAAAATAACGGATGGTTTGGAATTGACGAGGTAAGAGGAGTGTTTACTTTCTCAAGCAATTTAAAGGGTAAATTAATCGTCATAGAGTACATCTCAGACGGTTTAGCGTACGACTTGGACACTAGGGTTCCAAAGATGATAGAAGACGCTATGTACGCCCATATAAGCCACGCTATAATAGCAAGCAGAATTAACCAACCTGAGTACATAGTTAACAGATTAAAAAGAGAGAGAAGTGCAAAGCTAAGAAACGCTAAGATAAGATTGTCTAACATTAAGTTAGGTGAACTTACGCAGCTTATGAGAGGTAAATCTAAGTGGATAAAATAATATAATATGCCAGAAGTTAAAAATATATTCGTTGGGGCTAAGATGAACAAAGACCTTAACCCAAGGATGATATCAAACCAAGAGTACATAGATGCAAGGAATGCAGCAATAATAAATTCTGAGGGTAGTGATTCTGGGTTGCTTCAAAATGTTAGTGGAAATTCAGAGTTAACTAACTTTGGATTATCTGGAACAAACTTAGAAGTAATAGGATTTTATATTGATACTACTGGTGAAAGAATATTTGCATTTATAACTGACTGGACAGATAGTTCTACGGACCAGTTATCTAACTATGCTCCAAATACAACAAAGCATTATATATGTGTATTTGATACAATAAACAATACAGGTACTATTTTAGTTTCAGGAAGTTTTTTAAACTTTTCTAAAACCCACCCAATAATTGGAGTTAATTTACTTGAAGATTTATTGTTTTTTACGGACAATAGAAATCAACCAAGAAAAATAAATGTAAGTAGAGCTTTAAATAATTCAACCTATTACACAAAGGAGGAAAATATATCTGTAGCCAGGTATTACCCTTGGAAGCCAATTAGACTTACTGAGCTAACTGGAGATGGAGATTTTTATCCTTCAACAAATTTAGGGCTAACATCAAATGCAGATGGAATTACTGTAGGGAATCAGAGTGGAACTGTAGGAGTTACTGCTGGTTATACAACGTCAGGAAGCGGTACAGGAGCAATAATTACGGTTACCATATCTGGAAACGCTGTATCAAACATATCTGTTGACGCCTCTACTACTGGTACTGGATTTAAAGTTGGAGATACTATAACTATTTCTACGTCTGTACTAACTGGAGCTAGTAATGATGTTGTAGCTAAAATAACTAGAGAAAATTTAAATCAAACATCTTCTATGAAGGATGTTGTCTCTGAAAACCTTCCTTCTACAGAAACATTAACAGTTTCGGGTACACCAACACTAACTAGCTTTACAGCTGCTGCAATAAATGACAAATGGGTAGGCTCTACTATTACTGCGGTAACTTCTTCAGGAAACAGTGTGATTAGTGTTTCAGATAATATAAAAATAACAAATATTGTAGGTACTACAATTACCCACGATAGCTTTGATATTTTATCTGCTACAGATATAGTAACAGTAGGCGCAAACCCATACTACAATCCTGGATTTGAAGGAGATGTAGATTACTTATCTGATAAGTTTGCAAGATTTAGTTATAGATTTAAGTATGACGATGGGGAGTATTCACTAATTGCTCCATTCTCTCAGATTGCATTTATACCAAAGCAAGATGGGTATTTTTTAGATGAGTTACTTGTTCCAACAAGTGTTAACGATGAGGTTAACATATCAGATGAAAACAAAGCTATAAAAAGCACAATAGTAAGTTTTTTTGAAAACAAAGTAAACTCGGTTGGGCTTTCTATTCAAATGCCAGAAAACATTTCTTCGGTATCGGAATTATCAGAAGAATTGAAAGTTTCAGAAATAGATATACTGTATAAACAATCCGATTTAAATTCAATAAGAGTTATAGATACGGTATTATTGTCCGACTTAAACTTAAATAATAACTCTGAGTATTTGTATCAATATACATCTCAAAAACCAATTAAGGTTCTTCCTCAAAACGAGACAACAAGAGCTTCTGATAAAGTTCCAATAAGAGCTAAGGCGCAGGAGATATCAGGTAATAGAGTTATGTATGGAAATTATTTAGTAAGAACCTCTAGGCCATCAAGCTTAGGGTTTAGTGTTATATCTGATGAAAAATATAAAATTGGACAAGACAATTCGGTGAACGAATTAGAATATCCTAATCATATATTGAAACAAAACAGGTCTTACAAGGTAGGTTTAGTTTTGGTTGATAAGTTTGGAAGGCAATCGGATGTTATTGGCTCTGAACTATCTACAATATACACCCCTTATCAGTCAGCATCTTCTAATTTTATAACTTCAGAGGAAGTTTATAGGGGGAGTTCTCTAAAGATAAATTTTACAGAGGTTATTCCATCTACTATAAATTTAGATGGATACGCTGGGTTGTATAGTAGTACAAACCCAACTGGTTGGTATACTTACAAAGTTGTCGTTCAACAAACAGAGCAAGACTACTATAATGTATACATACCAACAATTTTAAATAATAACCCTCAAGATGCTACTGCTCCAGAAGAGTCCAAAAGCACTGCCTTTATAACCTTATTTTCAGATAACATAAATAAAATACCAAGAGATTTAAAGGAAGTTGGTCCTCAAGACTTGCAGTTTTCAAGTTCGGTAGAAATATACCCAAGAGTATCAAATTCTTCATTTAACACAACTCAATCTACAAATCAACAAGTAGACACCTCAACGACTCCCGATAAAGTTATTTTAATAGGTACAAGAAATGAGATTGGTTTAAATAAAACAGTAGATGGTGTCGACTATGATGAGTCTCCATTTTATAGTATTCCTGATGTTTACGTTTCAGGAGACACATCAGGAGACCCTATTGTTCCAGAGACACTTAACCTAGGAGCAAATCCATATATTGGAAGTATATCTACGCAAAAAGAAATAGGAGCAAAGGGCGGGTATACTGGTGCGCCAGTTACATTTAAAAATGTAAGGCTAAATGTATATGAAACAAAACCTGTTGAGTCTAGTTTAGATATATTCTACGAGACAACTAGCTCTGGATTAATATCTGATTTAAATGCAGAAATAGAAGCAAATCAAGGAGCTGATTTACCTTCAGCTATAGATGGTTGGAGTTGGTCTTTATCGGAAACAACAACCCCTCTATCTTATGTAACTCCTACCTACTTTGACATTTTAAGTGCTTACGGCTCAAGCCTAACCGCTGTTTATGGTACAGATGTAGATGTGGAAATATTAAACGTATTTACTTTAAATGGAGGTCAATTAATAGACATAACAAGCCAAAATTTATTTGAAGTGGAGCAAGACGCCTCTTCTCCTTATAAGTTTAAGTTAAGAACAACCTCAGGTACATACTTTACTTTTGACAACAATTCAGTAAATGACCAATACAAATTTGTTTTTAAAGTTACTGTAAATAAATCTCCTGAAAATGTAGTAAATAATATAACGGTTGATTTTGGAGGAATTGAGCCTGTTGTATATAACAATATACTTCAAAATGCATATCCAACGGTAGTTGGAGCAACATTAATTCCCAATGGAAATAGTTTATTTAACATTCCTTCTGGGCAATGGCCAACTGAAAAGATAGACCAACCTGTCCCAGATAATACTTTTTACAATCTGTATCAATTTGACTCTGCAAACGGAACAGCAAATCCAATCGTAAGCGAATATAAAAAATATGTAAATTGGGAGGTAAATAAAATAGAATTTTATTGGACTCCATCTTTTGGCAGTTTTTGGATAGAATACGGTTCTGGTGGGGGGCAAACTACAGCTCCTGGCGTATCTCAATCAATTCAATTTGTATCAAATACAACAATAATTAACGAACAACTTCAATTTGCAAAGTTTTTAAGGTGTGTAAATCCTGATGGAATAACTCTTGCAGGAGGAGTTCCTAATTCCGTTTACGAATTGAATGACAGAAAAGACACTCAATTTAGAGCCTCAGTAACAGTTAGAGATATAAATAGTAGCTCTTATGGTAATCTAGGTTACGGAAACGGAACTGGAGCTGGGAGTTTTTACATTTACTTTACTATGAAAACAACCAATTAACATTATGTCTATAACAAAAGAAATAACATACTTCAATTCTTTTTTAGTTAAAAAAGTTGTAGAAGAAAATAGTGGTTCTGCTAGGAAAGCTACTTGGCCTTCGCTTCCTTGGGACCCCATAGGATACCCTACATTTCCTTTACTAGCAAGTAATGACACTACTATAAATCAGTTTAATTGGTATGTTGAGGAGTCTAGGATACGAGGCGGATATAATAATACAAGTGTAGACCTTGGTGTTAAAGCATTCATAACAGAAACAGAAGACACAGAATTAATCCTTGAAAATGGATTAATATACTCTGGTTTATACAACTCTAGAACTGGAGTCAATGAAACAAATGTTTTTTCTACAGGAGAGAACATAACAAAAGAGGTTGACCCTAGGTATGGCTCAATACAAAAGCTTTACACAACCGATACTAACTTAATAATTTTTCAAGAGGACAAGGTTAGTAATGCACTAATAGATAAAGACGCTATTTTTACAGCAGACGGAAACCCTGCACTTACAGCCACACAACTTGTTTTAGGACAAATTAATCAATACTCAGGAGAGTACGGCATAAGTGAAAATCCAGAATCTTTTGCATTTAAGGGGTATAGAATGTATTTCTCTGACAAAAATAGAGGGGCAATAATGAGGCTGTCAAGAGATGGACTTACTGAGATAAGTAGGTATGGTATGAGGGACTACTTCCGTGATACGTTAGCAGATATTTCAGAACAATTTACACCAAGTCAAAATATAGTTGTTACAGCAGTCCCAGCTCTAGGAGAGCCAACAACTACAAATTACCTTACTATGACAGGACTCACGTCTAACTCTGTGTCAGACTTAGAGCTAGGTATGGTTTCTTTAGAGCCTTTTTATAATGTTACAAATTTATACATTATAGATGTAGTATCAACAGACACGATAAACAATACTGCTAATGTTTTAATAAATCAAGCAGTAGACACAGCAGTGCTAGGTTCTGATGGATTATCTTTCTTTAAATTTACAAAAGATAAGGTTGTAGGTGCATACGATAACTTTTACGATAAGTATGTGGTATCAATGCAGCAAACCGAACTAGAAACTTATAACACTGTATCTTTTAATGACAGTAACAACGGTTGGACTAGTCTTTGGGACTACGACCCAAGCTTTGGTGGTACACTAAACAATATTTATTATACAACAAAAGGTGGTTCTGTATGGAAACATTACGATGAAAGTGTAATTAATAATAGAGGGACTTTCTATGGAACCTATTACCCAACATCTGTTACCTTATCTTTTAACCCAATGGTTTCTGTATCTAAAAACTTTAATGCAGTAAACTACGAAGGAACAAACGGTTGGCAGGCTGATTTCTTTTTGTCAGACCCAACAGGAAAAATAGATAGTGTTAACTACAAAGATGAGTCATCATTCATATACAGCTACGATGAAGGGGCTTACATTGAATCAGGAGTTACATACAGAGTTGGATTTAATATAAAAGAGAACAAATATTTTGCTAACTTAGTAAACAAAGGAGTTCAAGCTAACGGAAATAATACAATTGCATTTGGAATGCCAGGACAGGTTGTACCAGGAGCAAGTATGAGTGGCATAAAAGGATTTTTTGCTACAGTTAAATTAAGTACAGATGACACAACAGATTTAGGAGGAGCTAAAAACTTATTTGCAGTGTCCTCTAACTTTGTTAAATCATAATTAAATGGAATTAAAAAAAACAAATAAAGATGTAGAATCCTTACAAAGGTTTATTATAAATAATAATAATCTTGATGGGTTCTATGGTGATGGTACAGAAATTATTGATGTGCCAGAAATAAAGATAAAGCACGACTTTTCAGACCAAGTTTATTTAAGAGAGATGACCATACATAAAGGTCAATTTGTTATTGGAGCAATACACAATCATAAACACATTTGGTTCTTAATAAAGGGTAAGATAACGGTAAATGATAATGGCGAAATAATTGACCACATTGCACCGTGTTATATGGTATCTGAGCCAGGTTCGCAAAGAATAATATACGCTCACGAACATTCTATATTTGTAAACATTCATAAAAATCCATCTAACACTAAAGATATAAAAGAATTAGAAAAAGAGATAGTATCAATAACGATGGAAGAGTTTAATATAAAAAATAATTAATTATGGCAATGGTTGTAGCTACTGGGATAGCATTGGGGGTTGGAGTATTAGGCTCTGTCGGTGGAGCTATTCATAAAAATAGAACAGCAAAAAGGCAAGAAAAATCAGCTAGAAAAAATGCTGATTTAGCTAGAAACAGAATAGCTTCGCTTGAGGCTAACAGGCAAGAGATTATAAACCCATATGAGGCTATAACAGACCTGTCAGGAAATTTAAGTAACACATACAATAATTTAGGTGTTGCAACGCAGGCTGCTGAAATGCAAATTGAGCAGACTGACATTGCTTTAGCTAATACATTAGATACAATAAGAGCTACGGGTGGAGCCGCTGGAGGAGCTACTGCACTTGCACAGGCTGCGTTACAGAGCAAGAAAGGGGTTTCTGCAAGTATAGAGGCACAAGAGTCAAAGAACGAGGTTCTAAAGGCACAAGGAGAACAACAACTACAACAATTAGTTATGTCAGAGCAGCAAAGAGTTCAACAAGCAGATGCGGCAGGAAGAGCTTTTGTTTATGGAGAACAAGAAAACAGAGATATGATGGCGTTAGACAGGGCGCAGACAGAGTTAAATAATGCTACAGGTAGAAAACAAGCTGCTCAACAGGCAAGACGACAAACAACTTCCGATATGTTTGGAGGATTTTCTCAGGCTGGGTTTGGTTTTGCTACTGCTGGAATTGGTGCTAAATAATAATAAAAAATATGAACGATAATCTTAGAGCTGCAATAATAGAGGGTAGTAAGTCACTAACTCCAGGAATGGCTGATGATATAGAAAAGGCTTTACAAGCTCAAAGGCTAGCCATAAAGCAAGCCAACGCTAAAGAGGAAATCAATAGAAAAGCAAAATTACAAAATGAAGTACAGGTTCAAAAACAGATTGCTGGGATTTCTGTACCTAAAGAATCGGCATATGGAGAGGTTGATATTGCTAATCAAATGAAAGGGTTAGTGAGTACCTATACCGCAGACAGCCTTGCAATAAAACAAGGAACGGCTACTGAGGAGCAGGTAAAGCGTTCTGTCGCATTCGATAATTATTTTAACAATATGGGCGAGACATTCGGTACTATGTCATATGTTGTTGATGAGTTTATAAAAACTAAAAACACTAAGGGTACTGATGGTAAACAAGAAGGCTCTATAGATTTAAGTAGTCTTGACCCAAGGTTTAGTGAGTTAATAAATGTTTTAGACCCAAACTCTACTGCTGAAGGAAATGTTTCTCTTGATGTGAGTTATAAGGATGGAAAAGTTCAAACATATCAAGTAGTAAAAAGTGAGGCCATAAGAGAGGAAAATAGACGACTTTATGAGAGCGAAGAAGACCCTGAATTGAAAAAACAATATTTAGATGAAAACGGAGAAATATCTGATACATATAAGCTTTCTTACGATGAAATTAAAAACTTTGTAAATAATAAAAACAATAACACATATTTAGTTGGTAATCAATTTGGTACTGTTCCAGGGGTTTCTTCTGTGGTAGATTATGCAAAAACAAACGGTGTTATTGAGAAAGATGGCTCTCCAAAGGCAAATTATATGTCACAAGTTCCATTTCAAAAAACAATAACACAGAACGGTAGGCGTGTTGTTGTTGATGTTACACGACCAGAAGTAAACAAAATAGCAGGAGCTTTAAAAGCAGAGTCTAACGCTTTAACTAGATTGATGTTTGGTGGTGGAGAAAATTCAGCGTATGCTTCTTTTGTCAAGGCTAACTTTGATAAGTTTAAGGGTGGTACTATTGATAAGGATGGAAATATAATGGTTACCTTACTTAAAAGAAACGAATCAGGAGATTACGAGCTTGATGAGAATGGAAACTACATCCCCGAAGATAGTCCTACAGAAATTGGTAGTAGTAGCTTAAGTGGTGGAAGATTTAATATGCGTACTGGAGTTGGGAATGAAAACTTAGGAATGACCAAAGAAGACTTTGACAAGGCAAATAGGTTCACTCAGGATGTTGCAATGATGAACTTAAACTTAAATGGGGCAAGTAAAGAAGAAATAAATACAACAGCTACTAATGCAATAAATAAACCTCCAACAACTCCTTCTGAAGGCGAAAGGGAAGGTGCATACAAGAAAAGACTTATAGATGAAAATCTAAACGCTGCGATTGAAGCTTTAGATAAAGACCCTAGTCAAGTAACTTTAGCTGGACTTAATAACCTTAAAACAGGGTACGCTTTTGAAATACCTAACAAGTCAAGACCTAACGAGATAACTGTTTACTCAAAAGAAACAGCTGCAAGTGGAGATAGAAGCGTTATAATGGAAATTGATTTAAGTACTAAAGAAGGGCAAGAGAAAGCAAAGCAAAATTTATATAGCGAGTTTGGTGTTATGTCAATTGTTGACCAAGATAAGCTAACATTTGAAAAGGGAGCTAAGGAAAGGTTTGAAAAAAATAAACCTTTTTTAGAAATAATTGATGAATTAGACCATAGACTAGAGGAGAAAGATAAAGATAATAATTTTAAGGTTGGTGACAAGGAGCAAGATGTAACTAAAATGCTTAATAAAACTAAGCTAGGTGACGGCAAAACTCTTTATAGTTCTTTAAAAGAAAAAGGAATTGAGGTAAAGGAAAATAATTATTACTCTGGAGAGGGTTATGATTACTTAGATATAATAAAAAATGGCAAAAAAATTGGTAAAGAAATTAACTTATCTGAGAAAGGAGAGTGGAGAAATAAACTTTTAAACTCACTTAAGGATGTACTATTAATAGATACAGAAGAAGAAATAATCGTAGAAGGTTATAAATAAAATTTAATTATGAACGAAGAATTATTAAAGTTAGGTTATAGCAAGTTGGATACTAAAAAATCTTACGATGAGTACAAGTCCGATATGCAAGACAACGAAGATTTGAGAAAACTTGTTTTTAGTAAGCTGGAAACAGAAAAATCATATGAAACCTTTGTTAACGACTTAGGATTTGACTTGGGAAAGACCGAAGCTGTTCAGGATGCTGCACCTGTGACAGCGGAAGTAGAGGAGGCAGATACGGAGTCAATGTTGGAAGATGGTTTATTGGACTCTCAAAGTCAAGGAAGCCTTAGTTTAGATAACGAATTACCACCAGAATATCTTATAAACGAAAAAGAGGTTAAAAGAACCTATTTAAATGACAAACTAAATGATTCTGAGTTTATAGAAAAACTTAAAGATGGCAAGATTAATGTGTCGGTAAAGAACGACCCTAAAATTATGGATTTGCTTGAGATAAAAATGGAATCACAAGAAAAAGATACTTTTCTTGAAAGGACTTTTGGAAAGATACCTATCACCGATTTTTTTGGTGATTTATACAGGGCAGGAGTACAAGGGGTTTTACAGGCAGAAACTGTAGACCCATCCTTAGACTTAATGACAGCAGGAGCTGATGCTTCAGAGGAAGAAGTTTACCAATATATTCAAAAAAACAAAGAGATAGCAGAAAAATCTATGGAGTCTGACGAAATGAAAGACTTCAATAGAGTTTATGACGAAAATGGTGGAGGTGCTTTTGGATTCTTAATGGGGGTAATAGAAAGTCCCACGGTCTTGCCAAGTTTATTTGTAAGTTCTATGGCTACCCAAGTTGCTTCACTTCAATCAGATGAAGTTGCAACAGCAGCCGTAGTAGGTGCAGGCGCAGGAACAGTAATCCCAGGAATAGGTACGGCTATTGGAGGATTTGCCGCAGCGGCAACTACTATGGAAGCAGGACTTACTTTCTCAGAGTTACTTGAAGAGCAGATAAAAGGTGAACTTACTCCAGAAAAAATTAGAACAGTGCTAAACGACCCAGAAAAACTTTCAGACCTTAGAATGAAGGCTATTGGTAGAGGTGTCGCTATTGGGGCAGTAGAATTACTTACTGCTGGATTAGCAAAAGGTGTTACAGGGGCTGGGGCTAGAGCTGTATCAAAAGGTAAGTCTATCGCTGGAAGAGCCGCTAGAAAAGCAACAGCTCCATTAGCTGGTGGTGCTGTAGAGGTTGTAGGTGGAATGACTGGAGAGGTTGCTGGTAGATTAGCTGCTGACCAAGAGATGGATATCAAGGATATTGGTTTTGAAGGTTTTGCAGGGTTAGGTTCTGCACCTATATCTGTTTTGCCAACAGCCATAAAGAACATAAATATTGTAAGTGGTAGAGCTAATGCAGCAAAAGTTGCCAAGAAGGGGGGATATGATAATGTATCATCTGTATTTGACCCTAAAACAGACATTGACGAAACAACAATAAAGCTTTCTGTCAACAAGAACACATCAAACATAGTTGACGAACAAGTGGAAATAGAGGTCGCTAATGGACGGATGACACAAGAAGAGTCAGAATCTATAAAAGAAAACTTTAGAGCCACTCAGGGAGCTGTAAATACCGCTAATAAGGTTGATAGACTGTCAAAAGAAAACAAGCCAGAGGCTATAAAACTTTTAATAGAAGAAGAAAAATTAAAAAATAAGATAAAGGATGTTGACAATTCAGCATTGACTAAAACAGAATCTGAAAGACTTAAGCAAGTACAATCTAGATTAGAAGAAATTAGCAACCCTAAAGAAGAAAGTACATCAACAGAAATAGAGGTCACTGATTCTGAGTACAAAGATTTTGTTGATAATGGAAATGTAACTGATGAAAGGTTAATCTCCTTAGCACAAAAGGTTAAAGATAATGCCGAGCTTACTGATAAGGAGCAAGCTATGTTTAATGATAAAACTTCTGAAGTAGAAGAAATTTTAAAAACATTTACCGAGCCTGTTGTAGAAGAAGTTGTTGACGAAGATGTAGCTAAAGCAACTAAAGAAGTAAACGACTACATAGATAATATTTCTATAGATGCTGAGGAAAGCGTTTTTGGGGGTAAAAACATTGTAAATGAGACTTTAGATAAAATTAATAAAGCTGAGTCTGTTAATGACAAAGAAATAGATAGTGGTGTAGACGCTATTTTTAATGAAATAGAAAGAATAAACTCACTAAGCATATCAGACCAAGCAAAAAAGAATATAACAGATAAGTTATACAACATAGCAGAAACACTAGATAATTATGAATTTAGAACAAAGACTGAAACTCGCCAAACTACCGAAAGAAAAACAACTAAAGTTCCTATACAGAGTGCAACAGGAAAAAGAACTACAGAAGAGTTCTTCGACAAAACAGCAGCAAGAATTAATGGGGAAACAGTAAAGCTATCCACTAAAAACGGAAGGGTTGAAGCAGAAACAAAAGACGGAACGGTAGTTATTGATACGCCATCTCTTGATTTAAAAGAAGATGGAGTCAAGTTAGACAATAATGGAACTTTTAAGTCTGCAACATTTACGGACAGGTTTGGAAATGAAGTTGAATTTGTAGGTAATACTGGGTTAGACCTTGCTATAAAAGTTAGAGAAAACAGAATAGGAACTGTACCTCAAGCTATGTTTGAAAACATATATGAAGAGGTAGAAACAACAGTAGAAGTAGAAGTCCCATACACAAAAGAAAGTAAACCAAAAGAAACTACAAAGGCTGCACCAAAAATTAAGGCTGCTCCAACAGAAAAGGTTACTGCAAAAGAAAGAGTTCTTGGTAAGTTTGGAAAAGGTAGAGTAAAAAATAAAGTTATAAAGCAAGTAGAAAATGCTAGAAAAGCTTTATCAAAGATTGCCAAGGGTGTTACTATTGAGGTATACGAGACAGAGCAAGAGTTTATGCAATCTACAAATGGGGACAACTCTCCAGGTATTTATGAAATACCAACAAAGACTATAAAGATAAACCTTGAAAGAGCAAACCCAAGAACCGTTGCACACGAAGTTTTTCACGCATTGTTACTTAAGGATGGTATAACAAATCAAAGGGCGCAGAAGATTACATCAAATATGCTAGCTGCTGTTCGTAAGGTTGCATCACCAGAGTTACTTGAGCAGCTTGACGCATTTGCTGACCAATACAAAGATAAAGAGTACCTTAAATCCGAGGAGAGTATTGCTGAACTTTTTGGTGTATTAGCAGCAAACTACGAGTCATCTCCGCAGTCTGTAAAGGCCTTAATAAAAGATTGGCTAAGAAAGCTTGCTAAGATTCTTAATGTGCCAGTAGAGGGCATCCTAGGTAGCGACAAGCAGGTGTTAGAGTTCTTAGATGTTGTATCTGGTAAGGTTGCAAGGGGTGAAGTTATTGAGCAGTCCGATATTGCTTTACTTGAAAATAAATCTCCAGGAGAGGTAGTTAATTCAGTTAGGCAGCAAAAAGGATTAATTACTCTTTCAGAACAAGAA
>Ga0208303_1000304_pt1 | contig 20351 bp, 23 predicted proteins | sample CB_VirMetaG_2_FD_184537 | JGI IMG/M metagenome (GOLD analysis project Ga0208303, IMG submission 184537) | Freshwater to marine saline gradient viral communities from Chesapeake Bay - CB_1504_2 Viral MetaG (SPAdes) (version 4) | ecosystem: Environmental > Aquatic > Marine > Coastal | place: USA... | reverse complement strand
TTAATTTTTGTAATAATATTTTCGCTTACGCCAATTTTTCTAAAATAGTCTTCGTCTTTTTCTTTTAAGTCAACGCCAGTTGCTATAGTTACACCTGAATTTTCACTAGGTACATAACCTGTTCCAATACCTTTACCTTCAAGTTCTCCAATAAAGTCCCAATCAATTTGATTTATATTTTCCATTACGGTTGTGCATCTCCTATTAATTTTTCTTGTTCTGCTGCAATACGTCTGTTTTCATTAATCTCAATATCTTTTAATCTTGCTTTTTCTGCAGCTTTTGCGTTTTCCTCGTTTTTCATTTCAATTAATTTTTGTTTGAATTCTTTTTTAGGTACAGTTAACCAATAGACATTCCCATCTTCTGTTGTCATTGTAGAAGGTAGTTGATAATCATAATCTGCTGCTTTAACTCCTAGTGAAAGCTCACCATCTTCAGGGTTTATAATTAACTCATAACTTTCAATATCAAAATCTACAGGTTGTTTTTCAGGAGGAAGCTCCATTATATCAACCATGTAATTTAGATCAGCGACTTCCCAATCACTATCGATGTTATTAGTTAATTCTAATTTTTTAGCTAACATCTTTGCTATTACTTTTTTAGAAAATTCGTAATCTTCTGCGTTAATTCCTAATTCTTGTAGTTCATTTTTACTGTAAAGAACTCCACCATATTCTTCATAATTAATTTCAACCCAATCGATTAAACCTACTTTCCAATCTTCACCTGCTACATTTTTAAAGTATTCACCCATAGCGTAAATGATTTGTTTATTTTTAGGTTTCATCATGTCTAAATTTCCAAAGTCATTTTTAAATTCTTCTTTATTTTCAGAAACTAGAGTTGTGTATGATTTAAAATTATTTGAATATTGACCAAGTTCTTTTAAGATGTCATCAGGGTTTCCTCCTGCTTGAGCCTTCTTAACTGCAATGCTCCAAAATACAGACATCTTATTATCTTTATTAAAGTAAGCTCCTAACATTCCGTTTTGGTGTAATTTTAAAGCTAAACTAAAAGCTAATCTACTTTGCTCTGTCGATCCCCTACTTATATTTCTTGAAAGAATATCTTTAATATAAGTTACTGGTGGGTTATCTTTTAAAGCAGGTAACATACCGTCTATGGCTAATTCAAAAGCTTGAGCATCTGAAATATTATTATTACTAGCTTTAATAATTTTAATTTTTTGTTTTAATAATTCATTAGCGTTTTTATTATATTCTGAATTATCGTAATTCATTGTTTTACCTGAATTAAAATCACTTTCAAAATTATTCAAACCTTCGAGTCCTGCTATTTTTGCTAACAACGCTGAAGCTGCTTCGTTCCATCTAGGATTTTCTGCAATAGATGGAGTACCATCAGCTCGTCTTTCAGTTAACATTTTAGCGTAGAAAGCTGCAAATCTTCCGTCAGTTGCAACGTGACTTTCTCCTGCTTCAATAATAAGACCATCAAGGTCAGATAAAGTAAGTGCAGGGTTTAAGTTGTCTTTAACTATTTGTAATTCTTCGTCCCATGCTTTATTAAAATTTTCAAACATATACTTATCTTTTTCTGCTTGAAATTCACCCGTATCGTAATCATAAGGCATGGCGTAATCTTCCATGAACTGAACTTCTAATTTTGTTCTAATTTTTTCTGGTATTGTAGTGATTGCAAACGCTGTATCTTTATTAACTCTTTCAGTTAACAATTTACTTTCTTTGACTAATTCTTGAGCATTTGTCCATTTTTTAATTGTTTCATTAGCTGCGTTCATAGCACTTCCAAAATAAACGTCATCTTGTTTACCTTCATTAAACGTAGACATTTTTTCTGATAAAGCTGTTTGCCAGTTCCACTCTTTACTGTAGGCGTTTGCTTGGTATTCTTTTTGAAATTCAAAGACAAAGTTATCAGAAGCGTTAGACGCATATTGTTTATATGCTCCGTATCTTGCCCATTCGTTTTTAATATCTGGGAAACCTGCTTTGTGTAATTCTTTAGCTTCTCCAAGTGTCATACCATTAATAGCATTTGCACCTTCTAAAGTTTGTTCAGTAGCTTTTTCTTTTTCTTTTATCTGAACGTATTTACCTAATGCTTCACTTACACTTGATAAAGACCTAGCTAATACTTGTGAATTACTGTCGAAAACTTTACCTCCTGAACCTACGTTAACTGCTGGAGTTGTTCCAATACTACTTATTGAACCTGTCGTTATATCGGTATCTATTTTAGCCATTAAGTTGAACCATCTACGTTAAAGTTAATTGAATTAGTATCTGCACTTGGTGTAGTAGGAGCTTTAGCGTTCATAAACGCCATTGATGAGTTAGCTGCAGCTCCTATAGCATAAGATCCAAATGTTGGTTTAGCTGCTCTAGGTAAATTTAATATTTGATTAGTAAACTGTCTGTTGTAAGCAAGTCTACTATCTTCAATACTAATAATTACGTTTTCATAATTTGTATCAGTTACTTCAAAAGCTCTACCCTTATTTCTGTCAATATCGTTAATTAAATAATCAAAAGAATTACCTTGAATACCTCGTTCAAATAACTGTACTTTAGCTGTACCTGATTTCTTTTTAGCTTCCAAAGCTAATTTAAATTTCTCTCCTGCTGCTTTATCGTATTCTACAGATTTCTTTTTTTGTAAGGATATATCTGTGTAAATAGCCTCGTCCCTAACACGTTTAGCTGTTGCTGTAGTGTTAGCATTAATATCAGCAGCTTGAGCTTTATCGTTCTTGTACTGAACGTACGCACTTCCAAACTGCATTGCAGCATAAGCATAAGGGTTACACATATTTAAATTTTAATAAATTCATAAAAATCTATTCCTTCTATTTTTGTTTTGTTAATTATTTTAAAACCACACCATTTAATCCAACGTAAATGAACTTCGTTTCGACTATCTATAAAATTCCAAAGAATTGGATATAAGTCTTGCATTTCTTTAACTCTATCTTTGCATTGACGTGCAAAGGGTAAAGCTATTTCTAAAAATCTATTTGTTCCTAATAAAAAAGGAGAACCAACCATGTGGTTTTCTGTAGGACATACACCGTACATAGCTACAAAGTTTCCATCTTTAATAATTGATCTGCATAATTTTGCAGTTTTAAACCCTCTTACTACAGGTTTTAAAGGGTGTTCTTTTGTAATTGTAACTACTTCATTAAAATCATCAGGTCTAAGATCATTAATTAATAACTGACAATCTTCTTCAATACTGTCTCTTTCCTCAATCATTAAGATATATTTCTAGTCGATAGAATTGAGAATATACCTGTCCATTCTGCCGATAAGAAATTACAAGGAAGATAACTATTGTTGTTAACTTCTATAGCTACATCTTGATTTCGACATTGAATAGGAACTTTAAAATCCCCACTATCGGGATAAGGTGTACCTAATGTAAAACTACTTGATCCTAGTATTTGTCCTGTAAATTTATATACCCCTGCTGTTCTTGCTTTAGGACTTACTGTTACTTCAAAATACCCACTATCACCGTAGATTAAAGCAATTGTTTTTAATTGTAATCTACCTGCACTAATCGTTGAGCCTGCACCACTTGCTTTAGTTTCTCTAGGATAGAACGTAGAAAACTTATATTTAAAATTATACTTTCTACCAATTAAACAAGGGTAATCAGAGTGATCTCCCAAAGATGTAAGTGTAGTAGATGTAGGTTGTGCAATAGTTAAATTTCTTCCTTTTTTTGTAGAACTCCAAGAACCGTTATAAACAACTTCCATAGGAGCAGTTTCAGGGTAAGGAATTGTCCACGTAGTTAAATTTGTACCACTTGCATAAACACCTGTAACTGTTGTTTTTCTATCTAATAAAACTGGAAAAGTTAAATTAGTATCAACTTCATTAGCTTTTAAATTCATTCTTTCAACGTAAGTACCATCAGCTCTTTTAATAATTAAATAAGCAAAGTTTTGAATAATATCTATTCCTAAAATAACATCTGTACTTGCAAGTGAATAAGTAGACCATGATCTTTGTAAAGCTTTTTGGTTTGCATCAAAATAATACTTATAAACAAAAACCTTACTTCTATCTCCATCAGATAAAGCAAATAATGTTTTTTCACCTGAAGAACCTTTAAGTGAAAATATGTTTGCTAAAATATATCTGGGTAAATTAATTGTAGTATCTGTAGCATCTTTCACAACGCTATCGTTTGAAATAAAATATTCTGAAACACCACTATGAGATCCTCTATTACTAGCAAAATAAATATTCTGACCTAACCCTATGGGTTTGACTTTATCAGAAATTTCATACTCAGTTGCTTGGTTAATAGATACAGTTTTAGCTGTAAGTGTTTCTTCTGGTTTTAAAATAAATTGTGATTGATCTGAAAATAAAATTAATTCTTCATTAAAAGGTACAGCATATTTTAAAATACTAACTTTATTGTGTGACATCGAAATGTCTACAACGTCATCGTCTTGTGTCGTAGTTACTGTAGTGTAATAGAAATTAAAAAATTCTCCTGCTTTAGAAAAGATTACATTTTCATCAGAACAAAAACCCAATCTATTTCTATAAAAGAACATATCATTAATTTTTGTGCCGACAAATGAAGGATCTGGGTTTGTTTCAGTATCTCCACATTCTCTACTTTTCCAAGAAGGGTCGTCATAATTTGTACCACTAATTGTGTAAGTACCTCCGTCACATGGAGTAAATCTAAAATTACCGTCTGCTGTTCTAATAAGTACGAAAGGCATTGTAGTTGCAGATAAATTATTATCTATTCCATCTTTAACTGTTTCAACCCAAGCAGTACCGTCCCATTTAACATAATAATTATCAAATTGAGTACCACTATCTCCTGTGATTTCGATTAAAAAATCTAGGTAGCCTTTGTATGGTAATTCTGAAAAGTTTTGAGTTTTATCTTTTAATAATATAATACCGTCTCCACCTAAACCGTCTGAAACTCCTGCATCAAACGTCCCTGAATTTTTCTTAACGTAGATTACAGATCCGTCTCTAACAACTGTAAAACCAGATAAATTGCTGTTTAAATCATTTGTTAATTCAGTAGCAATGTTATCTGTTGTAATCGAACTTGCGTTACCTGAACTTGAATTATCTAAAGTTTCAAAACTTGCTTTTTCTACACCGTCAATTGTAATTTTATAAGTTGTTTTGTATTGACCGTTTTTAATAAAGAATAAAGCTTCGTCAGGTCGAGAAGTAGACACACTTCCTGATTTAGCAATTGTAGTATTTTTATTAATAATAAATGTGTAATCTGCAACTGTAATACAGTTAATATCTGTTTGAGGAGTTGTTGTTGTTAAATAACTTAAACCCGAAGGTGCTACAACAGTTTTTTCAACCCCTGCTAATGTGTAAACTTTAATACCACCGTTTGTAATTAGAACTTGGTATTCTTCTATTTCACTTCTATTAATTAAATGTGTTTTAACTGCTGTGTCCGTTGCTGTACTTAATTTAGCAATGTGTTCTGTAGGTGGTCTTTTACCTAAACCAAATACAACATCAGACAATCCATTTTCTTGAATTGCTGCTTGATTTGGTAATCGAACTGTATCTGGTTGTTGTGAAATACCGTTTAATAAATTTTGAATTGAAGAACTAACTAATCTAGCCATTGTTAATCTTCTGGTTGAAAGTTATTTCTATCTAATGTTCTAGCAACGTCATAGTTATTAAAGATACTGTGATCTCTAGTATCTCCTTCTGCTTCTTTTAAAACAGACAAAGCTTGTAATTCATCTACTTGATGAAATTTATGTAGCAAATCAGATGCTAACATTCTATCTTGAAAAAGTCTTGCAGCTCTTATTGTAATATATCTTTTAGCTGCTTCAGGTATTTCTGTAAAATCTAAAAACCAAACAATGTCAACGTAAACTATTTCATCAGTTAAAGTGTATGTATGTTTTTTTCTATCCCATAATTTTCTAGCACGTTCTACATAATCGTTGTTAGCACTTGCACCAGAGGTATCTATTCTTAAACAATTAGAGGGAAGTTCAATTTGATTAGATGTGTTTGGAGTTAATTGATAATCTTGATCGGAATTAAAATGCCAGCCAACACTTTGTACTTCTCGATTTACATTATCTAATATTGATATTGCAATAGACACATCAGTTGTTGTTGCAGCTGTTATCGTGTTAACAGGAGTTTCTCCTATTGATGTCATCATAACATTTACTGCTTCTAATTTTGTTGTTGTTGATGTTGTCATATATGTTTTATTTGTGATTTTTCTATTTGAAGTTGTCGACTTCAGGGGTCAATTTCTCGACCCCTAAAATCAGTAAAAACAACGTAAATAAATTACGAAGTTTTGATTTCGAACGCTGCGTCAGGTCTAAGAATACCGTGACCCATAGCGTATTTAGCTACAAGTAAAGTACCTTGTCTTCTAACGTCATATTCCATCTCAACAGCTAAATCCATTAGCTTAACTGTTCCAACACAAGATTTGTGCCAAACAGCACCGACAGTATTGGAGTAATCTCCACCTAATGTACCGTCAGATCCGTCAAGAACTCCAGATGTTATGTTTGTAGAAGGTAAGTTGTTAGTTTTCACAATGTGAATTCCTGCAACTTTTAATACTTCACCTTCAGCATAAGCACCTTTTCCACCCCAATCTCTGTTGATTACGTTAGTAGTTTGTACTAAAGCGTAATAAGCAGCAGGTGAAACGGCACAGTATCTGTCGTTTTCTGGTATGTTTGCTTCGTCCATCTTTTGAGCAGCACTAAAAATAGTTGCTGCAGCAGATGCTCCGTTAGTAACGAAGTCAGCATCGATAAGTTGTGCTCCTGCAGCTTGTGGTGCAGCAGCTCCTCCTCTTGATGCGTTGATGATTTGTTGGTAGACGTGCTTGTCCATAGTTTGAGCTAAAACATTTCCACACTCTTTTGAGTATTGTGATCTAACGTCATAATGGTTTTTCGCTTCGTCTATTTTAGCGATAAACGTAGGAGCAATAAGCAATCCTTGAATTGCAATTGTTCTTTCGTTATGTGTTATAGTACCACCAGTAATCTCATTTCCTGCAGTATGGTATGAAGCTGTTGCTTTACCCATAACTGGAAATTGAGCTGACTGACCTGAACTGATACTTCTAACAACGTGTTTGTCGGCTGTTGATTGTGCATCTTCGAACGCAGTAAGAACTTCGCCCGAAAATACTTTTAAGAAAAGTGCAGTTGTCGAACCTGACGCTGCTGCTTGTCCTAAATTTGATACTACTGCATTTGACATGAGAGTATTCCTTTCGTTATTAAAATGTAATTAACTTCACTTTTAGTTAAAAGCAGTATCAGTATTGTCCTCCTCAGAGGGTATTGTCTTTCTTTTACTTTTTTAGGTGTAATTACTTAACCTAAAACTTATATAATAGTAGAACGAGCAAGTTTATCTTCTACTTGCTTTCTATAAGCTGGATCACTTGCATATTTAGGATTAGACATATCAGCTTTGACTTGTGCCATGCTTTCATATTTTAATCCCATGCTTGTTGTTCCAGTTTCTCCTACTCTTAAATTTGGCTCGGTAGTTTCAGCTCTATAACGAGCTGCCATACCTTTAATTGTGTATAAAGCAGTTTGGTCATCTTTATCAATACCTGCGTTAAATAATTGTACTTCTTCTGTAGATAAATTATTTGTAACCCAGTCAATCATTTTTCCATATTCTTCTTTACCACCAACACTATCGTGTGCTTGGGTTTCAAACCTAGTAGCTACAGCTTTTATACCTTCGATGTAATTATCAACATACGATTTAGGTAATCCTGAAGCTTCTAGGTTTTTCATCGTTTCATCACTTAATGAACCATGTTCTTCAAACTCATCTTGAATAGAATTAAAATCAATTCCTTTAAGACCTTCTGCACGTGCATCAGCTTTTAATGTTTCTGCAGGTGTATCTTCTTCTTTTGGTTGTCCTAATTTCTTTTCTAATTCTTGATAAGATTTAATTAGTTCTTCTTGAGAACCAAACTTACCAAGTATTTTTTCTTCTACTTTAGGAGCTTCTTCTTTGACAGGAGTAGTTACCTCACCTGTGTTAATATCTGTTATAGCAGCTTGGGTATCTGCTTTTTGAACCATAGCATCTACATGCTCTTGGCTATCTTTTGACGTTTCTTCGGGTACTTGGAGTTTATTAGCTTCTTCCATTAGTTATTTTCCTTTGCTTGTTCTATTTGTGCTTGTTGATCTCCCTTTGCTGCGTCTCTCGCCATTCCCATACCTTCTTTAGCTACACTACCTGCTACTTGAGCCTGTAATTGTTCTTCTTGTGCTTGTTGTTGTTCCATAGCCATTTGTTGTTCATCTTTAATTAAACCGTCCATGTCTACTCCTAAAGAAGTACCAACTCTTTTTATATACTCACCAATGTTCAAAGATTGTAAGCCACTTTCTCCAAACGGAGCTATCTGTTGAACAAATGTATTTAGTCTTTGTAAATCTGTAGATCTACCTAATGCTTCTAAACCAGTAACAATTTTAGGTCTTACTTGTCCTTTAGGTAATGTAGGTAATTTTTTCTTCTTTTCCATTTGATACATTAATCTATTAATCAAAGGTAATTGTAATTCTTGCGATAACAACGAGTAAAGACCACCTAAACTATCATCTAGTTCTTGGCTAACGTATTCTATTTCTTTAGCTGTTACTCTTTCAGCATCACGTTGTACTGATGTGTTTAACATAAATGCAAATTGTAATCTGTCTTGTATCATTCTCATTGTTTGGAAAGCGATATTAAAATCAGCACCTTTGTTAACTTGAAGTGTAGTAACATCTTCGGCATTACCTTCTCTAATTGCACCGTTAGGGCTTTCAGATAAAGTTTTAAGTCTTGTACTTCCGTTAGGTTTTACTAAAAATAAAATTTTACTTGAAGCTGCTGAACCTTCTACAACTGATCTATATAATGATTCTAAACTACGTAAGTCTCCAATATATTCTTCAATAAATCCTCTACCCCAATCCTCATTGTCGATTGAAGTGTATCGTAAGGGAATAAAAGGTGACTTGTCGAGAGGGTAAGTCCCTTGACTGTCTAGCAATATTTCATCGCCACATTCTTGATGGACAAGCCACTTTTTATTATCTTCCGAACGTCTAACGTACGTATAGATATCGATTGTATTTTCGTAAGATGAAGTTTGCTCTCCTTGTAATTTTTCAATTACTGCAGGAGGAGCTGAATTTGGACTAACTGTATCTTTTGTAATTATTTCTAAAACATTACCAGTAGAGTCTCTTTTACAAACGTATCTATCTAAATGGTAAACTTTCATACTTAATTCTGGTGTAATATAAAGAAGACAATTTCCACCTATAATTAAATGTTTTAAAGCTTCAAAAATAGTTGTTCTAAAATTGTTAACTTCCATTTCATTCATTACAACTCTTTCAAGAGAACCTAATGCTTTTTCAAATTCACCTTTCATACCACCCTGACCTGCTATTTCTGCCATTGTAAATTCATCAATAGCTAATCTAAAGAAAGGAGTGTTAGGGGGGAGTAAGGCAAGTAAGAGTTTACTTGCTAAATTATTTGTACCTCTTGCACCAATACCTTGATACGGAGTGTAGAGTTTTGCTGTTCTAGTGTGAGCTTCTCTTGGGATAAGAGAGGGGATTGTAAATTCTGCTGAATCACGTGCACGAGTTAAAAAAGGCTCTCGAATTTCTTCAAGTTGAGCATATCTCTTTCGTGCTGTTTGGTATTCCATTAAACTTTAACTCCTGCATTTGCATTAGCTAAAGCTGTTTCAGTTAAAGGTATTCTCAATGCTCTTTTACCACGTCTTCTCGTTGCCACAGCAGAATTATAACTTGCTGATCTAGGTACTTGAGGTGCTGTTTCCCTTACTGTTGCTGCCTGTGCATTTACTATAGTTGCAGGAGGAGCAGGAGTAGGTGGTGGTGCAGGTGGCTTAGGTGGTTTAAATATACTTCCACACATAGTTTTATTTCCTTTTGATTATATTGTTATTTAAGATGTTTTTATTTTGGTCATCTAAAAGTTGTTTTAAATGTTTAACAACACTAGCTTGACCAGATTTAAACCAAACTTCACGTTCTTTATCGTTTAAGTTTGGACTTTGATTTGGGAATTGCTTGTCTAAATAGTCGAGTAATTCTTTTGATAAGTTCATAAGTTATCCAAGAGGGCAACCAATCTATTTGATTTTTAAGTTTAGGGGGATTTGCACTACTTTTAGTACGTTTTTGGAGGGAATGACCATAGTATTACCTGCTTCAGATACAGCATATTCACCATTTTTAAGGTCTGTTGTAAAATCAGAAGCCAAGATCATAGCGTCTTCTGATTGTTTTATTATAAAGCCTGTACTTAAACAGACAGTAGGAAGCATAGCTTCAATAGTCGACAACTCGTTCCACGAGCTATCCGAGTTTGCGTCTTCCCAAACCACTAAAACAAATTTATATTTTAGGGGGTTGTTCGACAACCACAATAGTATTTTCTTTAGTAGTTTTTTCATTTGTTTCCTTTGGTTCTGGTAAGGGTTCTAATGGTATTTCTTCAACAGTAGACCTAACGTTATTTTCTCCAATTACTTCCATTTTAGCTTCAGTTGAAGGTGGGAAGTATTTACCTAAATCTGGGGTTCTAGCGTAGAAAACGTCTTCCATTAAAATATCGACATTTTTCCAAGTTTTCTTTTTCCACCTCTTTACTCCATTATCCATGCGTGTCTTCCGATCTAATTTCTCCTGCAATTGCTGCATAACCACAAGCGTCTACATGGTCATCAATATTAAATTTACCTGCTTGAGTTCTTGCAACTTTTAGTAAAACCATCATGTTTGCAACCATGTCAGCTCTAATAAACACCTCTTTACCAAACTCATTAGTAAGATAAGCTGTCCACATATTAGCTATGTTTTGATGATTTTTTCTTTTATCTCCGTTTTGATCTTGTCTATTACCTGTAACTAAATCTAATGTAGTTTGTAATATTTCGTTTGCTTCTATTTTTGCCATAGTTTTGGTATCTCCTTTTTAAAATTATAATCTGTGTTTCTTAATATTCGTGCTACTCGTGCTTGAACTAAAGCATCTTCTTTTGTTAATCCTTCACCTAGAAAACACTTAACAACTGTTTCCCAGTAGTTTTTTGAAGTCGACAAAACTCTACTAGCCTTCACATCTCCGTAAGTTGGACACCCTTTATAATTATCGGTACTGTCCCCTTTTAAAATTTGAAAATAAAAATTGTAATCAGCTTCTTTTTTAGAAATTTTATAAAATTCTTTTTTAACTGGATTATAATGTAGACCTGTAATTTGATCTAAGTCTTTATCTGTTGTAACAATAATTTTAGTACCTTTGATAGAATTGGAAGTACCTAAAATACCTAATACATCATCAGCTTCTAAAGTAGGCTTTACATAAGTTTTCCATTTTTTAGTAATGTACTCTCTGCAAAATTTAAGAGTTAAAGGTTTTCGCTGATCTTTACGATTAGCTTTATAATCTTCTAATATCTTTTTTCTAAAATTTTCTTTATCAGAAAAAGTTACTATTACATTTTCACATTGAGTATCTGCTACTAATGTTGAAAACCATTCTTCAATAAATCTAATACAATCTTTTTCATCTGAATGTAAAGTCCATATTCCATTATCCCATCTAATAGCTTCTTCTGTTCTAAATGCTATTTGATATGCTACTATATCTCCATCTATTAATAGTGTACTCATTAATTACCTTTTCCTTTTGGTTTAAAATTCATTAAATCTATTTCAATAACATTGTCGTATTTTTTTATGTGATGTCTGAAATCGTCTTTTGAATATCGTCTTTTTCTTTCTTCTGAAATAACTGTATTAATAAAAGTTTTACCGTGCTGTTCGATTGTTTTTAAAAACGCTGACAACATTGTTCCTAATTGAATTGAGGGGCTATCTAATAAACTTTCATCAAGAGGTTCATCTGGTTGAGGTTTTTCGAACATAGAAAAAGTTACTCTACTTTGTCCTTCTTTATTTTTTACATCTGTTAAAACTAAAATTACTTGCATGATTTTTTTCTTTCTTTTAATTTGACATACCAAGCGTCAGCGACACGGTATAAAGTTAAGGGTTTTAAGGCGTTACTTTTAATCGAATTACAGCTATGACAAATAATCCAAATGTTATCTAATTTATAACCTTTACGACTATCTAAACGATCAACTGTAGGTGAGTTACTTTGCTTTCCTTGAGGTACTAACTGTTGACTACAGCAAGGACAATACGCAGGAACGATAGCAATTAACTGACTTATAGTTAAACCACAGTCGTGTCCTTTTCTAATACGTTGGTTACATAAGGCATTTGAAGCCCATTTACGCCATTTAGGGTTAGTGGGTTTCTGCCCAGTTTCTTCCGACTTTGTATTCTGCTGCAAGGGGAACTCGGAGTTTAAGTTGCTCGCCTGCTTCTTGGATTGATTTGATTGCAATTTGACCTACTTCTTCTGCCAACTCTTTCGTGGTTTCTATTTGAAATTCATCGTGAATGTTCGCTACAACAAATGCGTCTTTATCTTTTAATTTTTCCCAAAGGATAACTAAAGCTGTTTTCATAACAATCGCAGCACAACTTTGAATCAAACTATTTAAAGCTGCGTGTCCTGATCTTATCGTTAATATTCTTTTATCGATTGCTCTTATCTCTCCACCGTCCTCAATTCTCATTAGTAAATCATTTTTGATTTCTTTTAAGAAAGGTAACTGTGTATAGAATTTTTCTAAAATTTGTTTACCTTCATGTAAGGGTACTTTTAAAATTTGTGATAACCTTTTAAATGAACAACCATAAAGTATTGCGTAAAGCATAGTCTTTGCAAGTTGTCTATCATTCAAGTTAACTGCGTTCATATTATAAGTATGAATGTCACCGTTTAAAATTAAATCCTTATATTCTTTTCCACCTTTATAATTACAAATATAATGGGCTAAACATTTAGCTTCAATTCCTGAAGCATCTGCTCCAACGAGCACTTTCCCGACCGAAGGTACAAACAATTCTCGACATTCTTTGCCATAGAAACTGTGTATACTAGGCACTTGTTGTAAGTTAGGTGAACGTGCAGACATTCTTCCTGTAATGACATTAGTTACATAAAAAGTATGCACTCGACCTTTTCTCACTACTTTTAACCAAGCGTTTTTACCGTCAGCTAACATACCTAATCTTTTTTCTAAACTTAAATACTCTGCTAATATTTTAGCTTCTGGGTATTCTAATCTACTTAAAGTTTCTTCATCAACAATTGGTTGACCTGTCGGTGTAAATTTTTCAGGTTTCCATTGTCTTAAAGTTATTAACCTATTTGCAATATGTTGACGAGAAGATGGATTAAAGAAAACTTCTTTTGTTTTTTTAACGGGTACACCTTTAGTATATCCGTATTTTGTCGAGTTAACTTTAGGGGTAAACATACCTAAATCTACCGTCCAACTCTTAAATACATCTTCTAATTGTTTTTTTAAATCTGTTGATCTCTTTAATAATTTACCATGTAATTCAAAACCTTTTTTCTCATCAAACGCAAAACCTTTTCGTTCTTGCTCGTTTAAAATAAAAGCTACTTGATGTTCTAAATTAATTGAGTGATTACTAAACTTTTTAGATAGAAATTTTTCGTACAGTTTTGAAGTAACTTTAGTATCTTGAATACAATACTCTAACATTTCGTTTGAAAAAGACGACCAATCGTTGGCTTTATTGAAATCGCCTTTCTCAAATTGTAAACGCTGTCCCCAACTTTCGAGACTGTGCTTACCAACCGAATGGGGTAAGATACGTCCTTTCGCTAATAACTTAATATCTAGCTCTTTTATATCTGGGTAGATAAGGCGACTTAAAACTAAAGTGTCGTGCACTAATTCCTTTTTATGGGAATAGCCATATAGTTTTTCAAGTACAGGGAGGTCGTACTTGATACCATTATGGGCGACTATTAAGTTATCACTCATCATATCTAATCCATTCGGTATTTCGTTACCGATGAAAGTATGGATTTTACCTTCTCGGTTAATTACTAAACAATGAACTTTACTTGGGTCAAGTCCATCTGTTTCAATGTCAAAAATTAAGGGAATTGTCATGTTCAAATAATCTACCTTTTTGGTTGTCGTATTCGAGTTGACAGGCAACACCTGTAATTCCTGCAAATCTATTTTTTAAAATTCTACAAACTGTTTGACTATCAGCTTCTCCCGACACGCATCTTTCAACGCCAATGACAACGTCACTTAATTGCCCAATAGAAGCACTTCCACGTAATTGACCTAAAGAAGTTTTAAGACCATCGGTGTGATCTTTATTTCCTTCTGGACGTTTAAGGTGACTAACAATAATTACACCAATGTCTAATGCTTGAGTTAATGCTCTTAATCTTGTCATTAATATATCAATCGTTTTTCTTTCATCGTTAGTTTCTAATCCACTAACAATAATTGATATGTGATCTATAATTAAATATTCTATATCTAAAGCTTTCGCAAAATATCTAATCTTATTTAAAATAGTATCTTGCTCAATAGATCCCCAATGGTCGTACATAAATACGTTTCCATTACCTACAGTTTCCTCAAAACCTTTTTTCAACTGTGCTTCGGTAACACCTTCTCGATCTATATGAATAGGTTTGTTTAGGTGTAATCCTATTAAACCCTCACAAGTTCTTTTAATACTTTCTTCTAAAGAAATAATCCCAACTTTAACATTTTCTTGAATAAGTTTATAAGCAATCTCTTTTGTTAATAAAGATTTTCCAATCCCAGACCCACCAGTTATAGTTACGATTTCTTTTTTTCTAATACCAAATAATTTTCTATTAAGTCCTTCATAGGGGTAGAAAGCTTTTGCTTTCTCGTCTGCTACTTTAACTACGTCCCAAAGTTCTTCTCCTGCAACTACACCATCTGGTCTGAAAACTTTAGCTTCCCACATAGCTTTAACAACTTCTTCTTGTCTGTTAGCTACAAGCATTTCGTTAACATCTTTTAAGGGTAGTGTTGCTATTTTACATTTACCAACAGTAAATAATTCAGCAACTTTTTGAGCTGCCTCAAAACCATATTTATCTTGATCGAAAAACAACACAACAGTTTGAAAACTTTCTAAATATTCGAGTTGGTTTTTAATAGATTTAACTGCACCATTTACACCATTAGGTATTCCTACTGTTGCATATTTGTGTGAGAAAATTTGGGAGAGTGAAATAGTGTCGATTTCTCCTTCGCAGACACAGCAAATTCGACCTCCACTATTCCACTTTTCTTGACCATATAAGAGGGCTTCTTTTATAGTACCGACAGTTCTAAAATTTTTATCTTTATCTCTAATCTTTTGAAAGACAGGTTGTTTATCTTTATTGTAATACGTTGCTACCTGTACTTTTTGCCCTTTGTCTTCTGCGATTTCATATTTCCAAAGTGTTGAGCTTTCCAAAGTAATGTTACGTTTCGGTAAAGCTTTAGGCTCACCTTGTATAAGGGTCGTATTAATTTGCATGTTAACTTTCTGATTAGGTTGAATAGATTTATTTGGATTTGCATAAGTGTTGCAACTAAAGCAAAAAGTATGCCCATCATCATATAAGGAATTTCCGTCACTAGAGCCACAGCTCTGGCAAGGTAAGTGAGCAATAAACGTACTTTCATTTAACTCCGTTTCTGTATTGTGTTTCATTAGAACCAAGTTGTTACATCTTTATAATTAAAATACATTCTCCAACACCAACTACGTAACATTGAAATACCTGTAAAAATTAAAGCAAGATGAATACTTTTTAACATCGTAACTTCATATCCAAAGTATGGAAAAATAATAATCTGTGTAAGAATTGCTAAGACAAAACCAGAACCAATATCTAAAATAGTTTCAAGACCAGTTTTTTTAATAACAGTTTCAAATTGAAGTTGTTTCATACTTTCGTACCAAACACAGTTGTTTCTTTTTCTTCTTGATCTGTGTCCCAACTTAATTTGATACCTTTAGGTTTTAAAGAACTTAACTCAGTTTGAAGTTTACCGTTTAATTCTTTATGTGCTAAATTTAATTCTTCTAAATTTATATTTGCTTTATAAAGCTCTCTACATCGATCACTTAATTGTGTAATCTTACTTTTATATGTAGCTAACATTATTGTTTGATCTTCAATAAGTTTTGTTGCTTTAACAATAGCTTCTTCTGTTGTTATGCTTTTAGTAGGTTTAAGTTTAATTTCGTTTTCATGTGTCTTGTCGTTTTCTTTATCTCCCATCTAGCCACTCCTTTGGTATTGTTTTATCTGCAAATTGGAAACCATTTTTAATGCACCAATCTGCATATGTTGTTTTTGAATTTTTATAGATTTTGTTTTTTGAGTTACCAAACAAAAATCTAATGTCTAATTTAGGGTGTTGATTTTTAACTAGAAGATGTTTCATTCTATCTTCTCGTTTTAAATAACCTTTGATTTCGATAATAATTCCATTATCTAATTCTAAATCAGGCGTGTACTTATGCTCTTTAGAGGGCTTGAAATAATGCACTACACATTTCTCGTACTTAAACTTAACATTTCTTCTTGTTAGGTTATCGGCAACCGACACTTCAAGCCCACTTCTAAAATTAGAAGTCGCTTTCTTCTTGCGATACTTCCACATTTTGAACTACAGGTTTCATTTCAAAACCGTCTTCTTGTGAAAAACCAAATGATTCTTCAGCGTTTCCCTCATTGCCCTTACCTTCTACTAACTCGATAATCTGTACTGCCTTTAATCTTAAAGTACAGCCAGAGCCGAGCATATTAGTGAAGTAAGGAACACATTGAAAAGCGACCTTCATTTTTGTACCACTATAGACAGATAACGTCTGCGTTATCGGTATGCCTTTAGCGTCAAATACCTTTGGGCGTTGCTCAAAGTCAGTTCCACTTTTCGTGTTTACTTTTGCTTTTAATTTAAAAGTAAACTCAACCGAACCATCTTCTAACGATTTGTACGGTTTATGAGGGGACAACTTGCCTTTATTTTTACTAGCAACTTCATCTATAGTTTCTTCAATCAAAGCTACGATTGATTTTGCTTGCACTTTAGGCAATGTTAGTTTCGTTCGATATAATCCGTTTGAATCGAATTTAGTATCTGGCGAAAACAAGTAGGGATAATTTGCGATCCCTTCACTTGTTGTATGCGTCTTTAACTTTATTGTTTTTTGCATATGTTGTACCTCCATGTGTACACCTAATCTCGTTGTCCTTGCGAAACCGTCACGCTAACGATACCAATTATTATTTATGTCTTTACAGTAAAAACCAGTCAACAATTTTCCATTGACATAATATCCAAAATCTGATTCAGAGTTGTCAGTTAACTTCTCGACTGCTTCATCGCATGAGGTATTATTATAAATAGGTATTTTTGTTACAGCGTAACCTGTAGCTGCATCTGAAAATATTAAAAATACAAAAAAAACTATTTTCATTGGTTTCGCCATTCCCAAAATCTTTTGTCATAATCTAAAACAACTGCTTTAGATAGTTGACCAACTTTTTCTGGGTACACGTAAGCAAATACATCATCTTCAATTTCTTTAAACTCATAACCTGCACCAAGTTCAATCATATCTGTATGTCGTAAAGTTTCTTTATTAACTTCGTATAATTCTCCTTTAACTGAAAAACCCCCATCATCTTTTTCATAGATGTAAGGAAAAGAATTTCCCATTGCTGAAGTCATTACAAAATTTTGAGAAACTGTAATGTAATCTTTTTTTATTAATTTGCTTTTTTGTATTGCACCATGTAATCGTCCATCAGATTTAAGTGTTCCATATACTAATAACTTTGTCATTGTGTTCCTTTCATTATTATCACGTTATCATTACCATTTAGTTGAAAAAATATCTACTGTGTTCTACTAAAGATATATCCAAATCACCACGAGCTGGTGGTGGAGTAATTTTGTTATGTAGTTCTTTAGGTAACTGGTCGAGAAATTGCTTATAGAGCTCTTGTAGGTAGTCACCTGAAAATAAGTCGACCACAACTTTACGTATTAACCTTTGTAAATCATCTACACGGTTAGGAGTTGTAGCAAAACTATCATGGATCATCATTAAGTTTGGAATAGGTCTAGCGTCCATTTTACAATACAACGCAGTTGCACAAGCGATCGCACCGTCAACCGAGTGAACAATGTTTGGGCTAGCCGATGAACTCATTTTTCTCGTGTCCTTCCTATCCATTTGTCGTCTTAATGTTGTGTAAACCATTGATCCTGCAATACTTGTTTTAACTTTAAATTTATTCAAGTACCTGTAATCTTGCACAACAGGAAAACCGATTGGAGTTGTCCATTTCATTGAAAGGTTTGCTCTACTAAATACTTTGGCAGTTTCTTGAAACCATTTCATTAAATTACTAGCTAAACGAATTTCATTTTCTAAATGTTTCCAAACAATGTTAGCTAACCATTTACAATCTGCAAAACCATCATCTTCTAAACATTTAGGTTTATGTCCTAAATCAACTTGTTTTTTATATTCATCAAATATTTGCTGTCTAGCACCATAGGGTTTTAGACCATAAACATAAGTCATAATGTTTCTCTTAACAATAGATCGAGAAATACCATATTGAAGCCACCTGTTAGCTTCAGGAGAACCTGCACCAGCTTCCTGCTTTACCTCTTTCTCGACTTTTAAAGCTACAATTGTATAGACATCTTGGGGTGTATCTGATGGCGTAACATTGACCTTTGCTGCAGTATCTTTATCTTTCATTAAAATTGATAAGATTTGAAGTCCAGAACAAGTAGCGTCAACACCTACAGGTAAATCACAAACATAATCATTACCTTGTTGTAAATATCCTCTCACATGATGACAAGCTTGTAAAAACTCCATAGGTTTGTCAGCGTCTTTCCACCCTGTGTTCGCAAAAGAGTCTTCGGCATAAGCCACGATTTCTCGTTCCATACCTTTAATAAAATCAACTCTTTCATCATAAGTAATTTTATCATTACCAAATGTATTAGCTGTGTGTACGTACAACCAGTAAGCTCCCCGTTCCCCTAACTTCTCGCCATTAGCAAAGCATATAATGGACTTTATTTTCTGATCTGACTGGTAATTATATGTAGTACCTACAGAGTAGACCCTACCCCTAGTGTCTACGTTAGTTACAAAATGAAATTTCTTAAAATCTTTATATTCATTTGCGATGTCCTTTGCAGTTGAAGTATTAACAACTTTTGAAACTCTAGCAATTTCATCTGCATATACTCTGCTTAAATCTCTTTTATATTTACGAAGGAGATTACGTCCTTGCTCACTATCATCATCAATTCTAGGGTCACGATAAACACCAATTGGCTTGTTTTTATCATCGAGAAGTCTATCCCGTGACGGGAAGTTCCCAATCGTAAGACCTCTATCCCATATCTCATTAAAAATGGGTAGCATATTTTTATCAGTAGCAAATTCAACTCCTTGTAAATAATTAATTGCACCGTAAAAATCACTTAAATCTTTATCTTTAAGACTAGCTAAATATTGATAATCCTCTGTTTTAACTAAAGGTGCTTTCGATAAGTATTCATTAATATACCCACCCGAAAATGCACTTGTCCAATCGTTTGGCTTAACAATCATTGGTTTGTGATAAGGTGTCAATACAGAGCATCTAAAATTCCCATCATTAATTTTTTCTTGAATGGCAGGTGTAAGTGTTAAATAATTTTGAGTATTATTTTTCCTTATCTTAATAATTTTCCTTTCTACTAAATCGGTATGTTGAATAACTAAACCAATCAACTGTTGACCTACTAAAGCAACTTTAGAAATATTCCATTTTTCAATTTGAATTTTAAATTTATCTAAAGAATGGGAAAAGACTTTTTTACGATGTTCAATGTTTGTAGTCCTCGTCATTAAATCTTTTAAAATTTTATTATGTAAGAAAGGTTTATCTTTTTTAAAAATTAAACTTTGTTCTTCAAGTTCAATCATTCTACCTATGGCTACTGCAATTTGTAATAGCGTTTTGTTTAATGATATTCCGTCTATTATTCCTTTCAATGTAATTAAAGAAATCTTTTTAGTGTCGTTTAAATCACGTAAAGGAATTATAGAAGTAGCACGTACCCCAGCTTTACCGTTTAAGTTCTCGTCTATAAAGTTTTGAATTGCCTCACTTAACGGAACGAGATATTTTTTTTGTAAGTAGATGTAAGGAGGTGTAACTGAATTTCTTCCTTTCTCGACATTCTTTTTAAGTTGTTGCTCATATCTTTCTTTGCCTCGTGCTATCATTAAACCT
>Ga0208303_1000303_pt1 | contig 20456 bp, 23 predicted proteins | sample CB_VirMetaG_2_FD_184537 | JGI IMG/M metagenome (GOLD analysis project Ga0208303, IMG submission 184537) | Freshwater to marine saline gradient viral communities from Chesapeake Bay - CB_1504_2 Viral MetaG (SPAdes) (version 4) | ecosystem: Environmental > Aquatic > Marine > Coastal | place: USA... | reverse complement strand
GCCAATTTGCTGCAAATAGAGCAGGGCAACTAGGGGGTTAAACTTAATGCAACAAGAAATGAAAATACAACAAATCTCAGTGGAAAAATTGATTCCTTACGCAAGGAATTCTCGCACGCATAGCGATGAGCAAGTTGCACAGATTGCGGCCAGCATCAAAGAGTTTGGCTGGACTAATCCAATTTTGATTGACGGTGAATCCGGCATCATTGCCGGGCATGGCCGCTTAATGGCTGCTCGCAAACTTGGCATGGATAAAGTTCCTGTCATTGAATTGGCTCATTTGTCGGATATTCAAAAGCGGGCATTGATTATTGCCGACAATAAACTTGCATTAAATGCAGGGTGGGACAATGACATGCTTGCGCTGGAATTTGAAGAGTTAAAATTAGAAGGTTTTGATCTTCAATTGACTGGTTTTGGTGACGAGGAAATTTCCGCATTAAATCCTGAGCAAATTAAAGGATTGACAGACGAAGATGCCGTTCCTGATGTTCCTGACGAACCAATTACTAAACTTGGCGATATATATCAGCTTGGTAATCATCGATTGATGTGTGGCGACAGTACAAGCATTGATGCTGTTAAAAAATTAATGGATGGTAAAAAAGCAGATATGGTTTTTACTGACCCGCCTTATGGAGTTAGTTATACAGGTGGATTACAAAATTCATCAAAAGGTTTGCAAGGTAATGCAAGAGAAATGATTAAAAATGATGATATAGATTTATACGAGGAAGCTGTAACTATTGCATCTATTTTTTGCGATGGTGCTGTTTTTATGTTTTATGCTGACACTGTTCCATTTGGTTTATATAGAGGGATTGAAAATGTTGGCGGTGAAGTTGTTGCTTTGCTTATTTGGAAGAAAAAAGGTGGCTACGGTGCATTAGGAGCATCATATAAACCAAATCATGAACCATGTGTTATTTGGAAGAAAAAAGGTTCAAAACTTAATTTTATTGGCGCAACTAATGAAAATAGAGTTTGGGAAGAAAACAAAGAAGGAATAAATAAATTACATCCGACACAAAAGCCAGTTGCAATTCCTAAAAGAGCAATTGGTAATCATAAAGCAGATATAGTTTTAGATTTATTTGGCGGTTCTGGAAGCACAATGATTGCTTGCGAAGAATTAAATAGGAAAGCAAGATTAATGGAATTAGACCCCAAATACTGTGACGTTATAGTCAAACGATGGGAAGAATTTACAGGGAAGAAAGCAGAGTTAATAAATGGCAGCGCACAATAAATTACCGGCAGAAGTTCATAGTGTTCATGGCAGCAAGGGCATGAATGTTGGAGTAATGCTGCCAGAAAAAATAAAAGCAAGAATTCCTTTTGCAGAATGGATTTCTCAACCAGAGTTATTTAGCAAGGCAAAATTTGTCAAAGAAACTGCTGAGTATTTGTATGATGTTTATGGGATTGGCTCTAATCAGGATCGTCATACTTTGGCAATGCTGGCAAACCAAATGCAAGTTTATATTGATGCAATTGTTGAACAAGACAAACATCCTCTTGTAATTAAAATCAACAATGGCAAAACGCTTGCTCCGAACCCATATATTTCAATTGCAAATAAAGCAATGGACAATTGCGTAAGGCTAATGAATGAATTGGGCCTCACTCCAAAATCAAGATTGGCCGCAAATAAACTTGAGGATGATTCTGCTCTTTCCAGCTTTATGAAAGGCTGGACTCCTCAATGAGATGGCAAGACGGGGTTATATATGCAAATCAAGTTGTCAAAGGCGAGATTTTAGTTTGCCGAGACATTCGTTTATCTTGCCAGCGTTTTCTAAATCAACTTGAAAACAAAGAATGGGAATGGGAATTTATCCCGGAGGCTGTCGATCACTTTCTAAAATTTGCTTTTTTAACTAAGCACACAAAAGGAGCAATGGCCGGGCAGCCATTTATTCTTGAGCCATTTCAAATTCTGCTTGCTTGTTCTATCTATGGATTCAAATCTAAAAAAGATAGATCAAAAAGAATGGTTACTGATGTAATCATCTTCATTCCGCGTAAAGCTGGCAAATCAACTTTAATTGCCGTCATTGGGCTTTATGAATTAATCTTTGGTGAAGCTGGCTCCGAAGTGTTTACGCTTGCCACAAGCCGGGATCAAGCATCAATTGTATTTACTGCTGCTATTGGATTAATTGAATCTTTGCCGCAAGAAGTTGCAAAAATTTACAATGTAGGAAAACATCAGATTACAAAAACTGGTGATTCTCAATCTATATTCAAAGCACTATCAAGAGACACAAAAAAAACAGGCGATGGTTTAAATCCATCTTGCGCCATTATTGATGAAGCCGCTCAGATTGTTGATCGTAATTCAATTGAGGTTTTGCACTCCGGCATGGTGGCGCGAAAAAATCCTTTGAGAATTTATATTACTACCGCAAGTTTTACAAAAGACACAAAGTTTTTTGAAGATATGCTGATGTTTCAATCAATGTTATCGGGTGAAGCAACAGATAATCCGCATTGGTTTGGTTTGTTATACGGGCTTGATCCGCATGATGATTGGCAGAATCCAGACACATGGGCAAAAGCAAATCCAATGCACGGCATTAGCGTATTTGAAGATGCTATTAAGCAGCGCGCCGAAGAATCAAAATCAAAGCCAGCGACATTAAATGAGTTTCTTTGTAAAACTCTTAATGTATTTGTAAGCGCAAACTCTGCATGGATTGACCGAAATCATTGGGATGAATGTGCCATTGAATCTGATGAGCGCGTTCCTGAAGCTGTATTTATGGGTTTTGATTTAGCGGCAACGCGAGATTTAAATGCTGTTTGCACATTAAAACGATATGCAGAAGATGATTATTTTGCAGAGTTTAAATTCTTTTTACCCGAAGAAGGTTTGAATCATGTTCCGCAACATTATTTAGATATTTTTAGAAATGCTAAAGATTCCGGCATATTGCATTTAACTGAAGGCAATGTGATGGATGATCGAGAAATCAGCGAATATATTAAACAACAAGCCCAAAAATACGAATTAAAAGAATTAGGTTATGACGCATACAATGCTGCAAGTTTAATTGCTCGATTGCATGATGATGCTTTGCCAGTTAAAAAAGTTGGTCAAGGCATGGCAGTTTTAAGCAATCCATCAAAGCATTTGGAAAAGTTAATTTTAGGCAAAAATATTAAACACAATGGCAATCCGTTCCTTGGTTGGCAGCTTGGAAATTGCGAAGTGTACGAAGATGTAAACGGAAACATTAAAATTCGTAAAAATGAAGCTGATAAATCAGCGAAAGTTGATGGCGTAATTGCCCTTATAATTGCTATGCATTGTTCATTGGATCATCCAGTAAACAATACAGGATATGGATTCAGAACATTTTGATATAATAAAAAAGGCTGAAAGATGAATTCTGCTTATGTTTATGTTCATTTAAGGCTTGAATCTAACATTCCTTTTTATGTTGGAAAAGGAACGGGCAAAAGAATTGATGATAAAAAACAAAGAAATAAGCATTGGACAAACATTGTTCGCAAAGATGGCGGCTGTAAAAAAATAAAAATAGTTTCAAATATTGATGATGAATTAGCTTATTTAGTTGAAATTGAAGCAATAGATAAATATAAAAAATTAGGCATTAAATTAGCTAATAAAACAAATGGTGGAGAAGGCCAATTTGGAAATAAAGTAAATTTAGGAATTGCAAAATCACAATCTCATAAAGATAAATTGCGAATTGTTAATTTAGGCAAAAAACAATCAAAAGAAACTATTGAAAAAAGAATAAAATCTATTAAAGAAAAAGAAAAAACAGGATGGATAAATCCTTTTTTATTAGAAAAAAATAAGCAAAAAGGAATAAAAAATTTCAATTTTTCTGGTCATTACCTTACGCCATTTGGAATTTTTTGCAGTCTATATGATGCAGCAAAAGCAAATAATTGTACCGAAAAAGCAATTAGAGTTAGATGCCACGGCAATACTTGTAAAGTAAAAGGCAAGATTTATTCATACCCGCCAAAAGATGGCTGGTCATTTATTCCAAAGGTTTAATATGGCTCTCACTGATATTTTCAAAAGAAAATCAGCAGTAAGTACTGAAAGCAACTCGTTATTTGGAATGACGAGTTTGGGCAATAATGTTCTTCGGAATGCTGGTTCGCCACAAGCCTACCAGCAAATGCTTTATGTTACGACCAGCTCGGCAACGCAAGCCGGTCGAACTGTTGATATGTCTGTGCTATCTCGTAATAGCACTATTATGTCTTGTGTCGGCGTTAAAGCTCGCGCATTGTCTCAATTGCCAATTGAAGTTATGGCATACAACGCAAATGATGAATTGGTAAATGCTTGCCATGATCCTAGTATTGGTGCGCGAGACAAGATTAAAGCTAAGCAGGTTTATTCTTTGCTTTCCAATCCCAATAATTTTCAATCGCAATATGAGTTTTGGTATCAATTCTCAATGTGGCTTGATTTATCTGGTGAGGCATTTACTTTGCTATGGCGCAAAGATCAGAATAAACAAGATCAAACTCCGCTTGAGATGTATATTCTTGATTCAACGCTGATTACTGCTCAATTAACGCCAACAAGATACCCAACTTACCGGCTATCAACGCCAACTTATGGATTTAGTAAAGATGAGCCGCTTGCTGCATGGCAAGTAATGCACGCTAAAGAGGCTGCATGGCAAGGCTCTGCTGGTTTTAATAAAGGCATTCTTGCTACTGAATTGGTAGCATTGGATCAAGACATTGATCTTTATGCAAATTATATAATGTTAAATGGCGCAAAACCATCCGGCTTATTTGTTACAGACCAAGTTATTCCAGATTCAAAATATAAAGAAATTGCTGCTCGGCTTAAGGATGGTTGGTCGCAACTTACTGGATCGCGTCCAAGTGATCCGTCAAAGCCGGGTCAAGGAATGTTGTTGGATAATGGCATGAAATATATGCCTGTTGATATGCTTACTATTCAAGATGCTGATGTAGCAAATTTAAAGCAGCAAACGATGACAAGAATTTGCGCCTTGTTTGGCGTTCCGCATCAAATGGTTGGAGTTGGTGAAGGTAAGTTTAATAATACTCAAACATTGCTTGATGAATTTTATAAATCAACAATGTCACCAATGATTACTAATGTTGAGCAAAAATTAAAATCTAGTTTGCTTCAGGGTTTTCCAAATCTTTATATTAAGTTTCAAACTCAAGATTTTTTAAAAGGCGCACCATTAGATCAAATGAATTATTCGGTCGCAGGTGTTAATGCTGGAATTTTTACGCCGAATGAGGCGCGTAAATATTTGGGACTTTCTGAAATTAATGATAATATTGCCAATAAATTAGTTGCAAGTAATAATAAGCAACAAGCAATTAGCGGAACATCACCACAAGACACAGGCGGCGGCGGCAATACTAGTTCGGTCGGAAAGACTGGAAGCGCAGGTAAAGCATGAAGCCCGATCATAAGCAATCAAAGCAAAAGCAGATTGCGGATAAAATAAAATTAAACGCCGATATTCGCATTAAAAAACCATTTAAAACTAATGGTATGAAAGAAAAAAAGGTGGTTTTCTATGACTAAAAACGTCACTTTTGTATTTGAATCTCAAGTAAATCTCGGCGTTAATGCTGACGAATCCGCTTCCCCATCCGGCACTATTGAAGCCATGCTTACTACATGGGGCGCACGAGAAGGCGCAGACGGTCGCAAATTTAATTATCAACCAGAGCCATTTAAAGAATGGGCAAAAGAATTTGCTGCTACTGGCAAGCCTTTGCCTATGTATTTTCAGCATAACTCCGAAGCCATGCCGGTAGGTAAATGGGATGAATTTGAATTTACTGATGAAGGCATGATCGGTAAAGGTTCAATTTATGTAAATACTACGGCAGGCAAAGATATTTATACCATCATGAAAGAATCGCCTCTTATGATTGGTGGCGTTTCTGTTGGTGCATATGCCGATGAATATCAATGGGTAAAAGAGGATGGAACTCCATTCCCTGCCGGATCGCAAGATTATTGGGACGAAGGATATTTTCAAATCACAAAAGGTGGTTTGTCTGAAGTATCCATTGTTATGAATCCAAATAATCCAAATGCAAACATCAGCAAGATGGAATATTTCCGCGCTGATGGTTCGGCAGATTTAAAAGTATTTGAAAAATCTTTGCGTGATGCTGGATTTTCTCGAACAGATGCGAAAAAAGCCGCATCTGTATTTGGCAAGGCTATCGGTGAGCGTGATGCTCTTATCGAAAAAGCTGAACCGACTCCCGATGTGCGTGATGCTAAATCGGATGCGGCAATTGAGATTCTTGCGGCACTTGAACAACGCGAGTTGTTAAAAGCTCTTGAATCACGACTCAAAAAATCTTAAGGAATAATTATGTCTAAAGAAATTCTCGAAAAACTGGATGCTATTGAAGCCTCTGTTAAAACTGAAGCTGCTGCTGCTGCTGATGTAAAAATTACCGAAGCACTTGCCGCGGCTGAAGCCGCATTTGCTGAAAAAGTTTCTGCTCTTGAAGCTAAAGTTGCAAGCATTCAAGCACCATCAATTATCAAGCCTGAAGCCAGCATTCGTGCCGGTGTTAATCGCTCGGTAAAAGAACAACTTTCTGCATTCTTTAAATCAGGCGGTCGCGCTGAAAAAGAACTGAAAATGTTTGAAGATGAAAGCCACCATGCTGCTTACATGAAGGAAGCCTCGGCTCTTACTGGCGGCGGCAATAACCAAGGTGGCCGTACAGCTTATGATCCAGTATTTGCGGCACTGCGTCTCGCAAATCCAATGCGTGGCGTTTCGCGTACTGTTGCAACTGATGGCTCGTCTTATCAATTTCGCAGCAAAGTAGGCAATGCAGGGGCCTCTTGGGGTTATACGATTCAGAATAACGGTTCGGCTACTACTGAAAACACCACAATCTGGCAATTGGTTTTGCAAGATTTGAACGTGCAATTTCCAATCCGCACTGCTGCGCTGGATGATATTGACGGTCTTGAAGCCAATGTTGTTGACGATATGCTGGTTGAATTTAGCCAAGCTGAAGCTCTGTCAATGATTCAAAATAACGATCAAGGCGCGACCAGCTTGCCATACGGCGGCTCTAATGGTTTGCGTGGTTTGAATCAATACGCTGGCGCGGCTGCAACTTATGCAGGCGGATCAGTTACTACGGCAGCGTTCGGCACTAGCGGCACAGGCAGCACTTCCGGTCTGCATTCGCTGGCAACTTATGACCAGTTGACAACTAATGCGAATACTGTTGGCGCAGCAAATATCACTTATAAAGACGTGGTGAACTTTGTTTACTCGCTGCCGCAACAGTACTGGACTCCAACGGCTAAATTTATCATTAGCCCAATTTTGCTCCAGCAAATTCGCGGCTTGGTTGATAGCCAAGGTCGTCCAATTTATGTCGATGGTCTGGCCCGTACTGATGGCATTGTTGGCTCGCTGCTTGGCTTTGATGTAGTTGTTAATAAGTATCTTGACACTCCTTCACAAACATCGACCGGCTCTGCTGGCACTACTAGCCTATATCCAATGTACTTTGGTGATTTCAATCGCTTCCATAGCATTGTGGATCGTTTGAATATGGTTATGCGTCGTTATGACCAGACCCTGCCGGGCTTTATTACTTTCTTCGGCGAAAAGCGTCTTGCAACTTCGGTTGTCGATCCTTTTGCCGGTGTTCGTTATCGCTCGACTGGTACGGCAACCTAAGCAGCAAATTAAATTCCCATCGGGTTTCGGCTCGATGGGGTTTTTAAGAATTCAGGAAATAAAAAATGAAAATTACCGAACGTATCCTTGCTGGCATTAAATCTACGCTTGAAACAGGCGATAAGATAAAAATTGATTTGCGCGAAGCATCTGCGCTGACCGGCAGCGGTGATGGTGTCGGTGGTCGAACATTTTTTGACGATGCTTTTGCATCTTTCCGATATGCAAACCCGTTTAGACAAGGAGCGCGTGAAATTTCCGCTGCAAATATGTCTAGCGTTCAATTTGTAGCAAAAACTGGTAATGCGGCAAATGCCACTAATCCTTGGGGTTATACATTTACTCCTGATAGCGGATCGCCAAATATCAACACCAGCATTTGGCAAATGCCAACTCAAGTTATTACAGCACAGCTCCCAATTCGTTCGGCTGTGTTGTCTGATGTAAATGGTTTGAACAATGTGCTGATTGAAGATTTGATGATGGAATTTGCGGCTTTAGAAGGCGCGTCCATGGGTTTAAATAACGATCAATCAGGCAGCACTACTGCAAGCACAGGCGCAACATATGGCTTGCGTGGCTTGAATTATTATCCGGGCGCAGCAGGTGCAGTTTCCGCATTCGGCACTAGCGGCACAGCTTTAACAAATGGTTTGCATACAATTGCAACGGTAGGATCAACAATTGCGGGTTTGAGCAAATCAACTCTTTCCGATATGCGGGCAGCTTTGCCCGGTCAATATTGGTCGCTTCCCGGCACTGCTTGGATGATGCACCCAACCGCAATCGATGTTTTGACGAAAGCAATTACAGCGGGAAATGTTCCGTATTTTGTTGAAACTGGCGTGGCAAATGGCGGTTCTGTTGTTAATGTATTCGGTTGGCCTGTTATTCCCAATCCTTATCTTGATCCGTGGTCAAGCGTAGGCGCAAAATCTATTTATCTGGCTAATTGGCCTCGTTTTATGACGATTGCTGATGTCCAAGAAATGGATATTCAAGCAATGGATCAAACCGCTCCCGGCTTCATTACGCTGTTTGCTCAAAAACGTATGGCAAGCACTGTTCGCGACCCGTTTGCCGGTGTTCGTGTTATTGCGACTGCTTAATTATGCCGAGCGAAACGACAGGCTTAGGTTATGTGGCTCTTGCGCCAACGCGCAATCCATTTAACTATGATCGCTTTGAGCAAACGAGCAGAAACATTGCTGCAGTTTGGTTAACGCTTACTGAAATTCGCAATCAGATCAATCTTTATTCTGACACTTCGCAAGATACTTATCTTTCTGCTTTAGAAGTTGCTGTCAGAATGGCGATTGAGGATTATTTAGGAATGCCAATTGCGCCGGTTTCTTACCGTGTTTATTATGGTGTTTCAGCTTTATATGGCTCCCCTATTTCTTTAGATTTGCCGGAAATAAGCCAAACAGGTGTAACAATTGATTCAGTAAAATATTATGATGATTCAACAACTCCGGTTTTAACTACGGTTTCAGGATCATTATATTTTTATGATTCAACCGGCTCAAAAGTTATTTGCTCTGATTTGCCAAGCAATATTAATCCGCAAATGACTTCTCCGGTAATTGTTGATTACACTTTGGCAGCAAGTGCATTAGCAGATTATCCAGTTATTAAACAAGCTGGATTGCTGCTATACACGCATCTTTATAATAATCGCAGCAATACTACTGAATTGAAATTAACTGATTTGCCATTTGGCGTAAATACTTTGCTTCGTCCTTATAAACCTTTGGTGATGTAATGGGTATTGCTCGATATGAAGATGTGCAAGTTTATGATCTAAGTGAAAGCACTTCGACATTTGGCGAAACTGTAACTACTGAAACATTAAAATTTGCATCTAGGCCATTGGTTAAAGAAGTAAAAACAAATTTAACGATTACGGATAAATACCGTATTTATCAAAATTTGATTTACTTTACTTTTTCTTATACGCCATATACTCGTGATATGGCTGATACGCAACATGCTTACGCTGTTAAATGGCGTAATCTTGATTGGCGAATTGAAAGCGCAGTTGAGGCAAATGATCGCATGACAATTACCTTTCTTTGCTATCACAATGACCCGGTAACCAAAGTATAAAATGGCAACGCAAAACAATCCAAGCGAATATGCAAAAGCGATTCAGGCGCAATTAACATCTATTGTTGATCCGGTTCCTGTTTACGCTTCATTCAATCGAAATTTTGCAACGCAGCCAAAATTTATAACTTGGAATTTGCGGAATATTCATCAGGAAGTTTTTACTGGAACAACGCAAAGTAATAAAAGTATTGATAGGCCAATTTTTCAAATTAGCGTTTTTACTGTTAATCTTTCTGATGGCTTTGATTTATCAAATACAATTTTGCAGCAGCTTCATGGATACAGCGGGCAATTTGGTGGTGTAACTGGTTTTTATATTTCAAAAGCTGATGTAAATTGGCTTTATAATACTTACGATAATGAAATTGGATTGCATTCTATTTTTATGGATTGCACAATTGATATTCCAGCATAAAACAGTTTATAAATTTTTTCTAAGGAATAAAAATGGCTCTCCCGAATAAAATTCTACCCGGTTTCAGCGCGGCTCTTTATTGCCAACCAACCGCATCGCCAACGCCTTTGACGACTGCTCAACTTTCTCTAGTTGCATCCGTTTCTGCTATTGCTACAAACGGCAATTTGATTAATGTTGAAGCAATTCCTGCTTTCGGTCAAGATGACGGTGTCGCATCATTTAGTATTGCTGGCTCCCGTCAATCAGATAAAATTCCTGTGCAATCTGCTCCAACTTCATTGAGCATTACGGCCCCATGGAATCCTGCCGATACTAATCTTTTGCTGATGCGCGCTGATGCTTACAGCGGCACGATTGATCGCACGTTTGTGATCTCTGCTACTGATGGCACTGGCATTGTTTATTATGCCTTTAACGGTCGCGTGAGCCAGTTTGATATTGATTCAGCTCCCGGTGCAGAGGCCAAGGCAATGTTTACGATCCATCCGCGTGGTGGTCAATACGGCTGGTCAAATAACGCATAAGGATTAATCATGACTATTCCAGCAAAAGTTCTACCGGGTTTTGCCGCTTCATTTTGGATGCAATCCGGCGCGGCTCCAACGCCATTGACAACTGCAAACCTTTCAGTTTGGACCGCTTCAGTTGCAACCATTGTCGGCACTGCTGCAAATGGCACAGGCGCGGCTGGTGTCGCTCTTAATATAGAGGCTGTTCCGGCATTTGGTCAAGATGATGGCGTGGCTTCATTTTCAATTGCTGGATCGCGGCAATCTGACAAAATTCCGGTACAGTCTGCTCCAACATCGCTATCAATTACTGCGCCTTGGAATCCATCTGATGCCGGTTTGCTTTTGATTCGTGGCGATGCTTACAGCGGAACTATTGATCGAACATTTGTTGTTGCTGCTGTTGATGGCACAAATACAGTTGCTTATGCTTTTAACGGCAGAGTTTCTCAATTTCAAATTGATGCAGCTCCGGGCGCAGAAGCCAAATGTATTTTTACTGTTCATCCGCGTGGCAATCAATACGGCTGGTCGAATAACTAATACCCTTTTCGCCCTTCGGGGCGTTTTTTTTAGATAAAATATGACACAAATCTCAAGCTCTCAAGACTTGCTTGGCTTTTTGATTAGCCAAGTAAACACAGGTAATAAAAATTGGTTTGGTTTTCCAGAGCAAAAAATTACCGGAATTAATTTAGTTCATGAAATTGCAGCCAGACATGCTGATGTAATGTCACCGTTTGAAGTGGTGCAATATGTTTGCGAACTAAACGATCAAATTTACAAACAAATTATAAAAAAGGATATTAAATGAAACTATCAGAAAAACTTAAAGTAAACAGCCAAAAAATTCGTGTTCGAGAATTTGTAATGGCTGGACAAAAATTGCGGGTTCGGGTTCCGCTTGTCTCTGAGATGGATGAAATGAATAATCGGGTAAAAAATGCCGACATTTCTGCTCAGTACGAAAAACTTTCTATTCCTTTGATTGAAAAAAAAGAAGAAATTGAAGGTGAGGCAATTGAATTTAAAGAAGATGACATTTTAATTAGCGGAAAATCCGTAAAAGAAATGGCAAAAATGGCAGCGCAAACAAATGCCAGAATTCTTGAAATGTTTAAATTGCTAGTGCCTGAAATTGATGGCGAAAATATGGATAATTTGACTTATGAAGAAATTGAAAGTGAGTTTCCTTTTTCAATTCAAATTGAATTATCAAAAAAAATTACTGAAGTAATTTCGCCGGGATATGAGGAAACGAGAAAAAACTAATTGGCTCATTGCGTTTGCAAGCTCGTGCGTACATGATTGCACACGGAGCAAATCCAGACGCAGTGAGCGAAGAAGATTTTCGATTAGTAATGATTTCTTTAAATGATGGATTGATTGGAAATAAACAAGTATTAACAACATTGGGAAGTTTAACAACTGGTGTTTTTAATTACATTCGTTCAAAAGATCAATCAGCATATAAATTAGAAGATATTATTGGGCAAACTTACGATTACATTTACACTCCGCAAACTGAAGAACAAAAGAAAGAATTGGTAAATAAAAACCTTCTTTCATTTATTCAAATGATGCCCGGATCAAATGAGGTTTTTAATAATGGCTAAATTTGTTGGCTTTACTGAATTCCAATATTTGCTCGGGCAAATGAATAAGGATTTTGGCGTTCAAGATGCACGAAAAAATGTATTAGTTCCGGCAGCTAAAAAGGCAATGCAAATTGTTTTGCAAGCAGCAAAAAACAATCTTATTCCGGGACATGGTTTAGATACTGGACAACTTAAAAAAACTTTGACTGTAAGCGCAAGACCAGTTAAAAGCTCAGATTTAAGATCGCAATATGTAAAACAAGGTGATATTGTTATTGCTACCGTTTCCGCAAAACTTGTTAAAAAATATGTTGAATCAAAAACAAGTAAAAGTGGCATAAAAAATATTGGTGACGTTTCAGACGCTCGTGCAATCGCCGTTGAATTTGGGACAAAAAATCACAATAAAAATGCTGATATTAGAGGCTTAAGCAAGCGTTCCGCATTAGCATTACAGCGAGAATTAGGAACAGTTAAAATGCCAGCAAAACCGTATTTGCGGCCAGCATTAGAAAAAAATTACAATGCAGTTTCTGAACAGTTGGGCAAAGAAATAACAATCGCTTTAAATAAATATAAAGCTAAAAACGGAATAGGTTCATCATGAGTTTAATTGCGCGCCTTGGTGTTGTTCTCGGTTTAAATTCAACAGAATTTATCAAAGGCATTGATGATGCCACAAAGAAAACAAAAGAATTTGAATATAACCAGCGCAAACAAATTCGTATTGCTGAGAAAGCGACTCAAGACATGATGACAATGGCTAGTCGTGCCGCTATGGGCATGGCTGGTCTTGGTTATTTGGTTGGCCAAGCATTTTCAAAAGCTGATGAAATTACAGATACAGCAAAAGCATTTAATATTACAGTTGATTCATTAATTTCTACGCAGGGCGCATTACAAGCGGCTGGCGGCGAAGCTAATAACGTGACAACTCTTTTTTCAAAACTTGCTAGCGTTCAAGAAGATGCAAGAAATGGCAGTGACGCATTACGTTTATCTTTTACAAAACTTGGCATTTCCGGCAAAGATGTTGACAAATTATCTCTTGACGAAATGTTCAAGCGGGTTGCAACTGAATTGGCAAAAGTTGAAGATGAAACAAAGCGAACAGCACTTGCACAGGATTTGTTAGGCAAAGCAGCCAAAGGAGTTGATTGGGGCGGCTTTGTTGATGAATATAAAAAGTTTTCCGATCCTAGTTTAATTGCAGCAATTAATGAAAATGCAAAGGCTTGGGATAACATTGAAAAAGCGATGAAATCAATTGGGCATATTATTCAATTGATGGTCGCTCCTTTTGCTGCTGTTGTTAATTCTGCTGCTGATTTATTTAAAACTTGGAATTCAATTAAAGAAGGCGGTGATGCTAGTGTTGATTGGGGCGCAGCAATGGGTGGTATGCCCGGCGAAGAAGGCGCAACAACTGAGCATGTTGGAAAAGGAAAACCAGCGTTTTCACCAATTGCAAAACCAGCATCAACTGGCTCATATAAAGAAGCCAGCGAAAAAGAAAAAGCTGCGGCAAAAAGAGCAGCTGATGAATTAAAAAGATTGTTAGATCGAAAAGCCAAATTTAACGCCGAATTAAAATATGGCGAACAAATTCAACAAGAAAAAATTGGTGCATATTTTCAAGAATATTATTTAAATCTAGATTTATTGGCATTAGAAGCTGATAAATATAAAATTTCAATTGATGAATATAATCAAAGAAAATTAATCATTGAGCAAGCTGAAAAATTAAATGAAATTCAAAGAAGTGCAGAGGCTGCAAAAATTACAGCACTTCGTGATTTTGAAAAAGCATCTACTGAAGATAAAGAATTTGCTGAAAAATTATATAAACAAAAAATTAAAAATATTGAGGAATTAACTTCTTTGCAGCTTGCATCAACAAGAGAAACAAACGCTGCCGAAAGAAAAAATTTCGATGATTCATTTGAGCGGCAATATAGTTTTATTGAAGGCTGGAAAAGTGCATTTCGCGAGTATGCAGTTGAATCAGAAAAGAATTTTAATGTAGGCCAAAAATCATTTGGTATTGCCATGAATACTATGGAAGATGCTATTAACCAATTTGCAAGAACTGGTAAATTGGCATTTAGTGATTTGGTTGGTTCTATGTTGAAAGAAATGATTGCTTTGCAGTTAAAAATGCAAGCATCGCAACTTTTTGGCTTCTTAAAAAATGCCATTGGAATAGTTGACGTTGGCGCAATGGGCGCTGGAAGTTCTTCAACTTTAGAAGGATTTTCAGCAATGCAGTATCCGGGAATGGCTACTGGCGGGCGAATTGATGGGCCAACAATAGTTGGTGAAAATGGACCTGAATTGTTAATTCCAAATCGACCCGGAACAATTATTCCAAATGGCGCATGGCAAGCGCAAGTTTCTTCCGGCGGCGGCACTACTATTAACGGTCCATATATTGCCAGCATGAATGCTATTGATACTCAAAGCGGTATTCAATTTTTAGCTAAAAATAAAGATACAATCTGGGCTTCGTATCAAAGCGCAAACCGCGGCATTCCAGTTACAAGGTAATTTATGTCATTACAAACAATTTTATCGGTCGCTGAATCCGTGAATATCATGGATCACAAATTTGCAGGGCAAATGCTTTCGCGAAATATGCGGATCAGCACATCGGAAATTTTGACTGTGCAGCCTTTTCAATTTTCAATAAAGCCGATGAATTATTTGCTTTATTCAAAAAATAGAAATGTTCTTTCTGCACTTCGAGTTGCTGACAGAATTACTGAGCAATATTTAAATTTTGGTTCTACGGGCTGGCTAAATTATATTGCCTATCAAGGCGATATGACATCGGTGCAAATTAACTCTGTAACGATTACATCAGCAACGGCAAATAAAACTATTGTTTTAGGTACTTTACCTTCTATTTCTTCTGCTGCTTATATTGTTCGCGCTGGTGATTTTATTCAGGTTGACCGATATTCATATATTGCGACAGCAGACGTTCAAAGAGGCGCAGGAGCAACCGTGAGCGTTCCGGTGCATAGAACGGTACTTACTACGGTAACAACGTCAATCGGGGCTGTAATAGGCCAATACGGAACAACTGCGGCATTGGGTGGCAATACTTATGCTGGAATCACTTTCCCTGTTATTTTGCGCGATTATCCTGCTTACACTTTGGTTCCAATGACCAATGATTCCTTCATTTCTTGGGATGGTGCATTTGGCGCATATGAGGTGGTTCTTTGAATAATATTCCACCAGTACAAAATACAAATATTATTCGCTATGCTGATTTTGTTCGCATTACTACCGGCTCGGCTGTTTATCGGTTTTCTACTACGCCAACGGCTGTAACAGTTTCGGCTGTTGATGCAAATCCATTTACCGGGCTTGGCAGCTTAGTAAAAGTTGGATCAGCGCAGCGGGATATTAAATCAACTGCAAATGAAACAACTATTACTTTAGTTGGAATTGATACTGCGCTGCTTTCTGTTGTTTTGGGAGCGCAATTAAAAGGCGCGCAGATTGAAATGTGGCATGGATTTTTTGATGCCAATGGCGTATTGCTGACTACTGGCGGCACTGGTGGCTTGTATCAATTTTTTAATGGATATATCAACAGCTTTGCAATTTCCGAACAATTTATGGAAGATGTAAGGGCGTATCTTGGTACAATTACGGTAAGCGCATCAAGCATTCAATTAATTTTACAAAACCGAGTTGCTGGCAGATATACAAATAATAATTCTTGGACATTTTTCAATGCAACAGATTCATCAATGAATCGCGTGAATTTTATTCAAACAATTAATTACCAGTTTGGCAAAGGCGCAGCTCCAAATTCATAGGATAAAACATGATAAGACAAGCAAATAAATATGATCTTTCTGAAATTGTACGGATGCTTAAAAATTACCGTGAGCAAGCACCAACTCAATTTTTAAAAGATTCAAACAATCAAGAACATATTGAAACATTGTTGAGCAATATTATTGCTGGTGCAGGTTTTATTTTGCTTGCTGAAAAAGCAGAATCAATTGTTGGAATGTTAATTGCCGCTCAACATCCAAATATCTGGAATCCTGAAGCAATGCAAATAAGCGAGGTCGCATATTGGGTAGATGTTGAGCATCGAGGCGGCACAGCAGGTTATCGTTTGCTGCAAGCGTATATTCAGCAATGCGAAGAATATAAAAAAGAAGATCGCATTAAATTTTTTACGCTAAGTAAAATGTCAAATTCTCCGGATTTAGATTATCAAAAATTCGGTTTTGCAAAACTTGAAGAAACATGGTTTAGATAAATTATGCCCGGATCAATTATTGCAGCGAGTGTTTTTGGTTTAACGGGAATTACTGCAACAATTGCAGCATTTGCGATTAATATGATCGCATCTTCAATTCTTGCAAAAGCATTTTCCCCATCATCAAATCAAAATAATACTTTAGGTGATCAACAAAATCCGGGCAGTAGAATTCAAATTCCTCCGGCTGGTGATAATAAAATTCCTGTTGTTTATGGCTCAGCTTATGTAGGCGGCATTGTTACTGATTTATCTATAACAACAGATAATCAAAATCTTTATTATTGCTTAGCTCTTGCTGAAGTAACAAATACAAACATAGGAGCATCGCCTGATACTTATACATTCGGAAATGTATATTGGGGCGGCAAACGAGTAATTTTTAGCACTACTCCGGGTCAGCTCTACAAAGTTACTGGTTTGCTAGATGAATCCACAAATATTACTGATACCACTGTTGCTGGAAAATTAGAGTTTTATTTTTATCGTAACGGATCGCAAAATCCAACAAACACGGCTTATTATGCTTATTCGTCAAATATTATGGCGAACCCAAATCTAACTTATAAGTGGGATGCAACAAAGTTAATGACAAATTGCGCTTTTGTGATTATTAAAATTCAATATTCACAAACGGCAAATTTAACAGGCATTCAGCAAACCAAATTTCAGCTTACCAATTCGCGTTATGCTCCCGGCGATTGCATTAATGATTATTTGCAATCGACAAGATATGGTGCGGCTGTTGCAAGCACAAATATTGACGCAGCAACTTTGACAGCATTAAATGTTTACTCTGCTCAAAATGTAACTTATACGAATTATTCTGGTGGCATTACTACACAGCCAAGATTTAGGTTTGATGGTGTAATTGATACTTCGCAAACTATTATGACAAATTTACAGTACATGGCTACATGTGCTGATTGCTTACTTAAATATAATGAAATTCTTGGTGATTGGGGCGTTATTATCCAATCAACTACTTATTCAATTTCAATGGCATTAAATGATAGTAATATTATTGGCCCAATTCAAGTAACGCCTCTTGATATTGCATCTTCATTTAATGTTGCAGAAGTGAAGTTTCCAGACAGCACAGCGCAAGACAGTTTTAATTCTTCAATTTATGATCTTGCTGTTATTGATCCTACTTTGCTATATCCAAATGAGCCGGTAAATAAACAATCTATTACTTTGCCGCTTGTTAATAGCTCCGTTCGCGCACAAATTTTGGCAAATAGATTTTTAAAATCTTGCCGCGAAGATTTGCAAGTGCAATGTATTATTGATTATGAAGGCTTGCAATTAGAAGCCGGAGATATTATTTCTCTAACAAATGCAAATTATGGATGGGCTGCAAAATTATTTAGAATTTCTAAAGTAGTTGAAAACTTTAATGATGATGGCACTATTACTGCATCATTAACTTTGCTTGAATATAATTTTCTTGTTTATAATGATGTAAGCGTTACAGAATTCACTCCAGCTCCGAATACTGGCTTTGGTAATCCAATGGCATGGGGTACTTTAACAGCTCCTACAATTGGCGGTTTAAATCCTTCGGGTGTTAATCCATCATTTATTGCGACTGTTTATATTGCTCCAAATGGCATTACGCAATATGCTGAACTGTGGTATTCGGCATACGCTGCGCCAACAAGCACACAGCGTTATTTTGCTGGCACAACGGCTATTCAAGCTGATGGAAATCCATATACGCCAAGTTCTACCACTTTGATTACTTTGTCTGATATACCGTCCGGCAATTGGTATTTTTTCACACGCATGGTTAATAATCTTGGCTCAAGTGATTATTCTCCGGCATCTAGTTTGCTGCAATGGCGACCAACAACATTTACTTATGATTTGCAATATTTAATTGTTGCCTATGGTGATGATTTAATTGGCACAAATATTTCAGCATCGCCAACTGGAAAAAATTATTATGGTCTTTATAATTCTTCTTCAACTTCTTACAGTTCGGTTGCATCTGATTACACTTGGTATTTAGCTCAACCGACATTTGGAACAGCAAATAAACTTTGTTTTATTAATAGAACTGGTCGAAAATTTAGTTTTGGAACAGCTCCGGCAGTATATGCAGCTGGCACTGCTGCTTATGTTCCGGCTTCTACGTTTGATAATTCGCTTTGGTCTGCATTGCCGGACGGAACAAATTATATTGATCTTGATATTCGGACGGGGCAATTAACAAGAACAGGAACTACTTCAACAGGTGGTGGCGAATTATCTATTTCAAATAATCCTGATGGCACTTTAGTCGGCCAGCTTGCTCAATTTTTAGATTTTGGCGGCTCATCAACTTATACAAGTTCGGTTTCTCAATTAACAATTGATATTTATGGTCGGGTGGTTGGTTTAATTCCTCCCGATGGTTTTTATTATTCAAATTATGATGCTGTTGCAACAGCCGGGCAAACTGTATTTACTCCAACTGCAAGAACGGCAGGATTTATAACGGGCCAAGATTTTGTTTTTAAAAATGGCGCGCTTTTTTCTCCGGGAATTGATTACACAGAAACGGCAACAACGGTAACATTTACAAATGCTTGCGCTGTTGGTGATAATATTTCTATCATTTCATTTAGATCAGTAAGCACAGCAATTTATTATGAAAATCTTGGATTGGTTTATTCAAGCGGATCAGGAACAGCAACTTGCACATTTACAAATTTGCCAAACCAGCTAATTAATGCGGGCGATAAAATTACGTTTTCAAACACGGGATTGCCAACTCAATACACTGTTGCATCAATTAATTATGTAACAAAACAGATTGTATTTACTGGAGCATTTACAGCAACAGCGGGACAACAGCTATATCGTTATCGCGCACTTGGCTCTGTTTATCCGTCATTTAGTCGCTGGAATGCTACATTATCGGCAGCTTCAAGTTATACACCGACAACATTTCAATTTGTTTCTGGTGCTGAATTATTATTTTTAAATGGCACAATTGTTAATGACCAAGACTATGATTTGGTTGGTAATACAGTGAACAATTTTCCATCTACGGCAACAGGAAATTTTGATATTATTCAATTTGCCACTAATAATTTTGGTGTCCCAAATGGCTCACCGGCTTTAGTTTCTACATTTACAGTAAATGGTCAAACTGTTTACAATTATTTATATGATTCGGCAGCATTTGAAGTTTATGGTAACGGCTGTTTATATGTTCAAACATCGGATTACTCAATGGCAACGGGTTCTTATACATTAGTAACAACGCCACTCAATAACACAACAGTTTTGAGCCAGCAAACATATTCAAGGACGGGCGCAGCATGACGCAGGCATTTAATTTATCGCAACTCGGCAACTTTGTTAATTCAAGCGGGCAGCTTAATGCTGCTGCTGGTCTTTATAATCAAACTGCTGTTGCTAATGGCGGCACTGGCAAAGCCACAGTAACAGCAGGAGCAATTCTTGTGGGCAATGGCACTTCTGCTATGGTTGAAATTGGCGGCACTACTGCCGGAACCATTCTCGCAGCTTCGCCAACTGGATGGGCTGCAACGGCTGCATCAGTGTCAACAGGCGGCAATTACATTTTAAATGCTTACACAAGCCCGGCAACTTGGACAAAGCCAGCGGGATTAAAAGCAATTAAAGTAACTGTTGTTGGTGCTGGTGGCAATGGAGGGCCTGCTGTTGGCGGTTCGTCACTTTACGGAGCAGGTGGTGGCGGTGGTGGCGGTGGTGCTGCAATTCTATATATACCAGCTCCTTCAATTCCGGGGCCTGTTGCTGTTACTGCTGGGACAGGTACAAATTCTTTTA